>Ga0102941_1000524_pt1 | contig 17805 bp, 17 predicted proteins | sample SalPonR2_C_D2_MG_FD_79281 | JGI IMG/M metagenome (GOLD analysis project Ga0102941, IMG submission 79281) | Salt pond soil microbial communities from South San Francisco under conditions of wetland restoration - Salt Pond MetaG R2_C_D2_MG | ecosystem: Environmental > Aquatic > Marine > Intertidal... | reverse complement strand
TCTCGGCGGGCCTGTTTGCGCTGTCGCTCTTGTTCGCGCCGGCCCGGGGTGTCGCTGCGGCCGTGTTGCGCCGGTTTCGGTTCCAGGCGCGGGTTCACCGGCGACAGGGGCTATTGGCCTTGTCGCGCAGCGAACCGATCCACGATCCGCTGACGCTGCGCATTCTGGGCCGCGAGGGGCTGATCCGCCCCGATGGCGTGGCGACCGAGGCAGGCCTGGCACAGGCCGCCAAGATCGCCCGCGACGAACGCCGTTGGGAAATCGCGCGCGCCGTTCACCATGATACCGGCCTCACCGGGCGCTACGACGGGCTGACACCCATAGAGGATGTCTTCACGCCCGACGAGATCATCGATTTCGACCGCCATATCGGCCCCCCCCGCGCGGCGGAGGTCTAGGACATGGGCGCGGATTTCGTACAGTTTTCCCTGACCCCGATCCTGATCGGAACGCTGGCCGCGATCGCCTGTGCCTTGCCCGGCAATTTCCTGATCCTGCGCCGGCAGGCGCTGATCGGTGACGCGATTTCCCATGTGGTGCTGCCCGGCATCGTCGTGGCCTTCTTGCTGACCGGGACGGTCGCGGCCCTGCCGATGCTGATGGGCGCCGGGGCGGCGGCCCTTGTGGCCGTGGTTCTGATCGAGGCGGTCAAACGTCTTGGCCGGATCGAACCGGGGGCCGCGATGGGCGTGGTTTTCACCTCGTTGTTCGCAGGCGGCGTGCTCCTGTTGGAACAATCCGATACTTCGCAGGTGCATCTGGACGTGGAACATGCGCTGATGGGCAATCTGGAAAGCCTGATCTGGTTCCAGGCGACCGGTTGGGACAGCCTGGCCGACCCCGCTGCCCTGGCCGCCTTGCCACCTGAACTGATGCGCATCGCCGTGGTGGCGGCCGTGATACTGGTGTTGACCCTGATCTTCTGGCGTCCCCTCAAGCTGTCGACCTTCGACGAGGGGTTCGCCCGTTCGCTGGGGCTGCCCGTCAACGCCATCGGCCTTGGTCTTGTGATCGCCGCCGCCGTCGCCGCCGTGGCTGCCTTCGATGCCGTGGGCTCCATCATCGTGATCGCCATGTTCATCTGCCCGCCTGCCGCGGCGCGTCTCATGACCAATTCCCTGGCAAGACAGGTCTGGTGGTCCGTCGGGTTCGCCACCATCTCGGCCATACTGGGCTATGTCCTTGCTGGCTATGGTCCGATCTGGCTGGGGGCCAGCAATTCGGTCAGCGCGGCCGGCATGATCGCCGCGGTGGCAGGTGTCATCTTGCTCTTGGCCTGTTTGTTCGGGCCGCATCGCAGCCGGGTGGGGGCGCAGGCCGAGACATGATATGTTTCAGGGTTGATATTTTAAGCTTGAAATAAATTTAGGTTCCTGCCAGCATCCCCTCGACGCCAGTGCGTTTCGGAGGGGTGTGATGCGGATTGCGTGCCTTGGTGGTGGCCCGGCAGGGCTGTATTTCGCGATAACGATGAAGCTGCGCGATCCGGCCCACGAGGTGACGGTGATCGAACGCAACCGCGCCGACGACACCTTTGGCTGGGGCGTGGTCCTGTCGGACGAGACGCTCGACAATCTCGCTTCCAATGACCCGGTCAGCGCGGCGGCCATCCGCGAACACTTTGCCTATTGGGATGACATTGCGCTGATCAAGGACGGCCAGCGCATCGTATCGTCGGGGCACGGGTTTTGCGGCATCGGACGCAAGAAGCTGTTGATGCTGTTGCAGGCGCGCGCGCGGGACGTGGGTGTCGACCTGCGCTTCGAGACCGAGATCGACAGCGCCGAGGCCTACCGCAAGGACTATGACCTGGTGGTTGCCAGCGACGGGCTGAATTCCCGCACCCGCCAACTGTATGCCGACACCTTCAAGCCCGATGTCGATCTGCGCCTGTGCCAGTTCGTCTGGCTCGGCACCGAACAGACCTTTGCCGATGCGTTCACCTTCATCTTCGAGCAGACCGAACATGGCTGGGTCTGGGCCCATGCCTACCAGTTCGACGACACGACGGCGACCTTCATCGTTGAATGCGCGCAGGACACCTATGACAAGTTCGGCTTTGCCGACATGTCGCAAGAAGACAGCATCAAGACCTGTGAGGCGATCTTCAAGGATCATCTGGGCGGCCATGCGCTGATGACCAACGCCCACCATATCCGGGGATCGGCCTGGATCCGGTTCCCCCGCGTTCTGTGCGAACGCTGGCACCATGACAACGTCGTCTTGTTGGGTGATGCGGCGGCGACGGCGCATTTTTCCATCGGGTCGGGCACCAAGCTGGCGCTGGAAAGCGCCATTTCGCTGGCCGACCTGGTGCAGGCCGGCCCCGATCTCGAAACCGCCTTTGCCCGGTACGAGGATGAACGCCGCCTTGAGGTGCTGCGCCTGCAATCGGCGGCGCGCAACAGCCTCGAATGGTTCGAAAGCGTCGAGAGGTACCTGCATCTTGATCCGGTGCAGCTGAACTATTCGATGCTGACCCGGTCACAGCGGATCAGCCACGAGAACCTGCGCGAACGCGATCCGGAATGGCTGGCGTCGGCTGAACGCTGGTTCATGGACCAGGCGGGCATGCCCGCCGATGCGCCCACGCGCCCGCCCATGTTCACGCCCTTCGCGTTGCGCGACATGACCGTGAAAAACCGGATCGTGGTCAGCCCCATGGCGCAGTACAAGGCCGTCGACGGATGCCCCACCGACTGGCATCTGATCCATTACGGGGAACGCGCAAAGGGCGGTGCGGGCCTCGTCTTTACCGAAATGACCTGCGTGTCACCCGAGGGCCGCATCACGCCCGGATGCCCCGGCCTCTATGCCCCCGAACACGAGGCCGCATGGGCACGACTGGTCGATTTCGTGCACTCGGAAACCGACGCCAGGATCTGCTGCCAGATCGGGCATTCGGGGCGCAAGGGATCCACCCAGTTGGGATGGGAACGGATGGATGCGCCCCTGCCTTCGGGCAACTGGGACGTGGTCAGCGCCTCGGCCATTGCATGGTCGCCCGAAAACCCGGTCCCGCGGGAGATCACACCCGCCGAGATGGAGGTGGTGAAAGCGCAATTCGTGGCCTCTGCCGAAATGGCGGTGCGTGCCGGGTTCGACATGATCGAACTGCACGCGGCCCATGGCTATCTGTTGTCATCCTTCATCTCGCCGGTGTCGAACATCCGCACCGATGCCTATGGCGGCAGCCTCGAGAACCGGATGCGCTACCCGTTGGACGTGTTCGCGGCCATGCGCGCGGTGGTGCCGGGCAACCGGCCCATGTCGGTACGCATTTCCGCCAATGACTGGATCGGTGATCAGGGGATAACGCCGGACGAGGCCGTGCGGATCGGTGCCATGTTTGCCGAGGCGGGGGCCGATCTGATCGACGTCTCCGCGGGTCAGACCTCGACCGGGGCGAAACCGGTCTATGGCCGCATGTTCCAGACGCCCTTTTCCGACCGGATCCGCAACGAGGCCGGGCTGACGACCATGGCGGTCGGCAATATCTTCGAGGCGGATCACGCCAATTCCATTCTGATGGCCGGGCGCGCCGATCTGGTGGCGGTGGGCCGCCCGCATCTGGCCGATCCCTACTGGACCTTGCACGAGGCCACCCGCATCGGCGATCGCGCGGCGCCCGACTGGCCCTTGCCATATCTGCCGGCCCGTGATCAGGCCTGGCGTCTGGCCGACCGCGACGCGGAGGTCGCGCGCGCATGAGACGGGTTCTGGTCACAGGTGGCGGAACAGGCATCGGGCGCGCTATCGCCCATGGCTTTGCCAGCGCGGGCGATCAGGTCACCATCGTGGGCCGCCGCGCTGACGCCTTGCACCAGGCCGCTGCGGGATTCGATATCACCACCCGTACGGCCGATGTCACCGATGAGGGCCAGGTGGCGGCGGTGTTCGACACGCCCTTTGACGTGGTGATCGCCAATGCCGGCGCGGGCACGCCGGCCAAGCTGGCCGATACCTCGCTTGCGATGTGGAACAGCACTCTGGCCGTCAATCTGACCGGCACCTTCCTGACCTTTCGCGAGGCGTTGAAGGGGATGGGACCGGGCGGGCGCTTGATTGCCATCGCCTCGACCGCCTCATTGCAGGGTGGCGCCAATATCGCGGCCTACGCGGCAGCCAAACACGGGGTTTTGGGGCTGGTGCGCAGCCTTGCAAAGGAGATCGCGAAAAAAGGCATGACCTGCAACGCGATCTGCCCCGGCTTCGTTGACACCGAAATGGCCGATACCGCGATCACGGGCCTGATGGCGCGGTTCGACATCGACCGCGACAAGGCCACCGGAATGGTCGTTTCGGGCAACCCGATGGGCCGTCTGATCGCACCTGAAGAGGTCGCGGCAACGGCGCTTTGGCTGGCGTCCGAAGGCGCCGCGTCGGTCAATGGTCACGCGCTGAGCGTATCGGGGGGGGAGATATGAGTGTGATGACGGAACCGACCACGACGCTGTCCAAGGACCGTCTGCGGCTTTGGCTGAAGCTTTTGAAGGTGCAAACCACGATCGAAGGCGCATTGCGCAGGCGCCTGCGTGACGAGTTCGGCACGACGCTTCCCCGCTTTGACGTGATGAGCGCGCTTGCCCGTCACCCCGAAGGCCTGCGGATGAGCGACATTTCCGGCCTGCTGAAGGTGTCGAACGGCAATGTCACGGGGATCGTCGACCGGCTGGTCGAGGATGGTCAGGCGCTGCGCGTTGCCGTGCCCGGTGACCGGCGCGCGCAACAGGTGCGTCTGACGCCGGCCGGCAGCCGGGCGTTCGCGGAACAGGCCCGGGCGCATGAGGCATGGCTGTCGGACTTGATCCGCGCGCTGGACGGGTCTGCGATCGGCGCATTGAGCCGTCAGCTGGACGCCGTCACCCATGACCTGGAGGATCGAGATGCGCTGTGACGTGACCCATTTCCGCTGCGAGATCACCGACGGAATCGCGCGCATCGCCCTGGACCGGCCCGAACGCAAGAACCCGCTGACCTTCGACAGCTATGCCGAATTGCGCGACTGGTTCCGCGACCTGCACCATGACGACACGGTCAAGGCCGTGGTGATCTTGCCCAATGGCGGAAATTTCAGCTCGGGCGGGGATGTGCACGAGATCATCGGTCCGCTGACCAGGATGTCGATGAAGGATCTGTTGAGCTTTACCCGCATGACCGGCGATCTGGTCAAGGCGATGATCGGCTGTGGCAAGCCGGTGATTGCCGCGGTGGACGGTGTCTGTGCGGGGGCGGGCGCGATCATGGCGATGGCCAGCGACCTGCGCATCGGCACGCCGGGTGCAAAGGTCGCGTTCTTGTTCAACCGCGTCGGGCTGGCGGGGTGCGATATGGGCGCCTGCGCGATCCTGCCCCGCATCATCGGGCAGGGCCGTGCGGCCGAACTGTTGTACCTGGGTCGGTCGATGGGCGGTGAAGAGGGTGAAAGATGGGGGTTTTTCAACCGTTTGGTTGGAGCGGATGCGCTGGAAGACGCGGCCATGGACATGGCGGGCCGCATCGCTGCGGGCCCTGCCTTCGCCAACAGCATGACCAAGACCATGCTGGCGCAGGAATGGTCGATGAGCCTGGACCAGGCCATCGAGGCGGAAGCCCAGGCGCAGGCCATCTGCATGCAGGGCAATGATTTCCGCCGGGCCTACGCGGCATTCGTGGCCAGGGAAAAACCGGTGTTCGAAGGCGATTGAGGGCGGGGCGAGGGGCCAGCCCCTCGCGCTCCCCGGGATATTTTTGAAACAGAGAAGGGCACATGGCAGATCGCAGCTTTCTCGACTGGCCGTTTCTGGAAGACCGACACCGCGCATTCGCGCAGCGGTTGGATGCATGGGCGTGCGACAACCTGGGAATGGTCGAGCATGGTGATACGGATGCAGCCTGTCGCGATCTGGTGGCGCGCCTGGGGTCTGCCGGATTTCTGGAGGTGACAGGCTCGGATACCGGGGATCTGGATGTGCGGACCTTGTGTGTTGCGCGGGAGACCCTGGCGCGCTTCGATGGTCTTGCGGATTTCAGCTTTGCCATGCAAGGTCTTGGCACCGGCGCGATTTCCCTGTTCGGAACCGACCAGCAAAGGGCGCAATGGCTGCCCCTGACACGTGGCGGGCGCGCGATTTCGGCCTTTGCGCTGACCGAGCCGCAATCGGGATCGGATGTGGCCAATTCCACCATGACCGCCACGCGCGACGGCGAGGAGTACATCCTCAACGGGGAAAAGACCTGGATCTCGAACGGCGGGATCGCGGATGTCTACACGCTGTTTGCGCGCAGCGAGGAGGCGCCGGGCGCCAGGGGGTTGTCGGCCTTCGTGGTGGCCGCGGATCTGCCGGGGCTGGAGATTGTCGAGCGGCTCGACACGATTGCCCCGCATCCCCTGGCCACCTTGCGGTTCACGGATGCGCGCGTGCCGGCAAGCGCCATGATCGGTGCGCCCGGGCAGGGTTTCAGGGTCGCGATGTCGGTACTGGACGTGTTCCGCACCACGGTGGCGGCTGCGGCACTCGGCTTTGCGCGCAGGGCGCTGGACGAGGCGATGGACCGGGTGCAACACAGGCAGATCCAGGGTGCGCCTCTGTTCGATCTTCAGATGGTGCAAGGCCATATCGCGGATATGGCGCTGGATGTGGATGCGGCGGCCCTGTTGGTCTATCGCGCCGCCTGGGCCAAGGATACCGGCGCGCCGCGCGTGACGCGGGAGGCGGCGATGGCCAAGCTCTACGCGACCGAACAGGCGCAAAAGGTCGTCGACATGGCTGTGCAGCTCCATGGCGGGGACGGAGTGCGCGCTGGCAGCACGGTGGAACGGCTGTATCGCGAGATCCGGGCGCTTCGGATCTACGAGGGGGCCTCGGACGTCCAGAAGATCATCATCGCGCGCGCCAGCATGGCCGCGCATCAAGGGGGGTGAACACCATGTTTGCATCGGCCCATGAAGATACGTTCGCGCGCGACAACCTGCCGCCCGAAGCCGATTGGCCGGATTTGCTGCTGGACGGGTTCGACTATCCCGAACGGCTGAACGTGGGCTTTGAGCTGACCGACGCGATGGTGGCGCGCGGGTTCGGCGATCATACCGCGTTGATCGGCAACGGGCGGCGGCGAACCTACAAGGAGCTGACGGACTGGACCAACCGGATCGCTCATGTATTGGTTGAGGATCTTGGTGTAAGGCCAGGTAATCGCGTTCTTATCCGATCGGCAAACAACCCCGCCATGGTCGCCTGCTGGTTGGCTGCGACCAAGGTGGGCGCGGTTGTGGTCAACACGATGCCGATGCTGCGCGCGACCGAATTGCAGAAATACATCGCGAAGGCCGAGGTCACGCTGGCGCTGTGCGATACGCGCCTGTTGGACGAGATGAGGGCCGCCGCCGGCGATGGGTGCCGGGTCGCGGGGTTTGACGGGACATCGAACCACGAGGCGGAGCTGGACCAGCTGGCGCTGGAAAAGCCGGTGCGTTTCGAGGCGGTGCAAACGGCACAGGATGATGTGGCGTTGCTTGGGTTCACCTCGGGCTCGACCGGAGAACCGAAGGCCACGATGCATTTCCACCGCGATCTGCTGATCATTGCGGACGGCTACGCCAGGGAGGTGCTGCAGGTCACACCCGAGGATGTGTTCATCGGCTCTCCGCCGCTGGCATTTACGTTCGGTCTTGGGGGGCTTGCGATATTCCCCCTGCGCTTTGGGGCGACGGCGACATTGCTTGAAAACGCTTCGCCCCCCAACCTGATTGAAATCATTGAGAAATACAGGGCCACGGTCTGCTTCACCGCGCCCACGGCTTATCGTGTGATGCTGCGTGCGATGGAGGATGGGGCCGATCTGGGTTCGCTTCGCGCGGCGGTGTCGGCGGGCGAAACCCTGCCTGCGCCGGTATATGACGATTGGATTGCGAGAACCGGCAAGCCGATGCTGGACGGGATCGGCGCGACCGAGATGCTGCATATCTTCATCAGCAACCGTTTTGACGATCACCGCCCCGCCTGCACAGGGCGGCCGGTTTCCGGGTACGAGGCAAAGGTCATCGGGCCTGATGGCGCGGAAGTCCCGGAAGGGGAGATGGGGCGCCTGGCGGTGCGGGGCCCGACCGGGTGCCGCTATCTGAAGGGAGAGCGTCAGCGCGACTATGTGAAGGACGGTTGGAACATCTCCGGCGACACATTCTGGCGTGACGCGGACGGGCGGTTCCATTTCGCGGCGCGCAACGACGACATCATCGTATCGGCGGGCTACAATATCGCGGGCCCCGAGGTGGAGGCGGCGCTGTTGTCCCATGACGCGGTGGCGGAATGCGCCGTGATCGGCGCCCCTGACGAGGATCGCGGCCATATCGTCGAGGCGCATGTGGTGTTGCGCGAAGGGGCCGCGGCAAGCCCCGAGATGATCGCGGCGCTGCAGGCCCATGTGAAGGCCGTCATCGCACCCTACAAATATCCCCGTCGCGTGATCTTTGCGCAGGCCCTGCCCAAGACCCAGACCGGCAAGATCCAGCGCTTTCGACTGGTGCCAGGGGCGGGATCCTCATGACCTATCATGTGCAGCAAAAGGTGTTGTTCAAACACTGCGACCCTGCGGGCATCGTGTTTTATCCGCGCTATTTCGAGATGATGAACGATTGTGTCGAAGCCTTCTTCGACGAGGTGTTGGGCGTGCCGTTCGAAACGCTGCACGGCCACCACGCGGTGCCGACCGCCCAGATCGAAACGCGGTTCCAGGCACCCAGCCGCCACGGCGACCGGCTGGATCTGGCGCTTCGCCTGACGGCTGTGGGCGCCTCGTCGCTGGGGTATCAGATGACGGCGGCGTGTGATGGCGAGCCACGGTTTACCACCCATGCCACGATCGTGTACGTCAACGACCGGGGCCGCCCGGAACGCTGGCCCGATGCCATGCGGGCAATATTCACCGACATACTGGAGGGCGACAGATGAGCCTGAGGATCATTCAGCCCGAAGGGTGGGCCCCGGCCAGGGGTTATGCCAACGGCATGCTGGCCGAGGATGGCACGCTGTATGTGGGCGGCCAGATCGGCTGGACCAGCGACCAGGTGTTCGAGGCGCACGATTTCATCGGGCAGATGGAACAAGCCCTTCGCAACATCCGCGAAATCGTCGAAGCCGCCGGCGGCTCCCCCGACCAGATCGCGCGCTTGACCTGGTACATCACCGACAAGGCCGAATACATGGCCCATCAGGCCGAGATCGGCGCGGCCTACCGCCGGGTCATGGGGCGGCATTTCCCGGCCATGGCCGTGGTGGTGGTCGCAGACCTGATCGAAGACGATGCCCTGATCGAGATCGAGGCCACCGCCAAGCTGCCGGTGGCGTCATGACCGACGCCTACGATCCGGAACAGGACGGCGCCAAGATGTCTTATGCCAGGGAGATGTCCTACGGGGATTACCTGGCGTTGGACGGTCTGCTGGATGGGCAGCGCCCGCTGTCCGATGCCCATGACGAGATGCTGTTCATTATCCAGCATCAGACATCCGAGTTGTGGATGCGGCTGGCGATCCACGAGCTTGAGGCCGCACGGCGTGGGCTGGTGTCGGGCGACGCGCGCCCGGTGTTCAAGATGCTGACCCGTGTGGCGCGCATCTTTGAACAGCTCAACGGCGCGTGGGATGTCCTGCGCACCATGACGCCAAGTGAATACACCCGGTTTCGCGACGATCTTGGGGCGTCCTCGGGGTTTCAGTCGCACCAGTATCGGTTGATCGAATTCATGCTTGGCAATCGCAACCCCGCAATGCTCAAGGTCCACGAACACCGCCCACGGCTGCATGCGGCCCTGACCCATGAACTGACGCAGCAGTCGCTCTATCACGTGGCGCTGACCCACTTGTCCGAAGGGGTCGGGGTGACGTTCCCGCAAGCCCATTACCGGCTGGACGGCCCCCATCAGGCGCAAGACGATATCCGCGAGGCGTGGGCGCTGGTCTACCAGTCACCGCAAGACCACTGGATGCTGTATGAACTGGCCGAAAAGCTGGTCGATCTCGAGGATTACTTTCGCCGCTGGCGGTTCAATCACGTCACCACCGTGGAACGGATCATCGGGTTCAAGCGCGGCACCGGCGGCACGTCCGGCGTGCAATACCTGCGCCGCATGCTTGAGGTGGAACTCTTCCCCGAGCTCTGGCAGGTCAGGGGGCAACTATGAAGGATCACACGATGACATTGCCCATGAAAGACGCCTTCGATCTGCCCGAGGGGATGATCTACCTCGATGGCAATTCGCTGGGGCCGCTGCCCAGGTCGGTTCCGGCGCGCGTGGCGCAGATGGTGACCGGGGAATGGGGCGCGCATCTGATCAAGGGCTGGAACCTGGATGGCTGGATGGCGCAACCCGCACGCGTGGGCGACCGGGTGGCGCGGCTGATCGGAGCGCCCGAAGGTTCGGTCGTGATGGGCGACACCCTGTCGCTCAAGGTCTTCCAGGCGCTGGCCGCGGCCTTGCAGATGCGCCCCGATCGCAAGGTGATCTTGTCCGACACCGGCAATTTCCCGACCGATCTCTACATGGCCGAGGGGCTGATCCGGCACCTGGGGCAGGGGCACGAATTGCGCGTGGTGGCACCCGAAGACGTCGACGGCGCGATTGGCGATGACGTGGCCGCCGTCATGCTGACGCAGGTGGATTACCGCACTGGGCGCTTGCATGACATGCCCGCCATCACCGCGAAGACCCACGCGGCGGGCGCGGTCATGGTCTGGGACCTGGCGCATTCTGCAGGGGCCGTTCCGGTGGACCTGGAGGGGTCGAATTGCGAATTCGCGGTGGGGTGCACCTATAAATATCTCAACGGTGGACCCGGCGCGCCCGCTTTCATCTACGTGCGGCCCGACCTGGCCGACAGCGTGCAGCCGGCCCTGGCGGGCTGGCTGGGGCATGCGGCACCTTTCGCCTTCGACCTCGACTATCGCCCCGCGCCAGGGATCGAGCGCATGCGTGTGGGCACACCGCCGGTGATGCAACTGACCGCTCTGGAAGAGGCGCTGACACTGTGGGACGGGATCGACATGGCCGATCTGCGCACGGCCTCCATCGCGCTGTCGGAAACCTTCATCGCCGAGGTCGAACGCCGCTGTCCCGACCTCCAACTGGCCAGTCCGCGCGACCCGCAGATGCGCGGCAGCCAGGTGTCGTTCGCCTTCGAGCATGGCTATGCCGCGATGCAGGCGCTGATCGCGCGCGACGTGATCGGTGATTTCCGCGCGCCCGACATCATGCGGTTCGGGTTCACGCCGCTCTACCTAAGCCGGGCCGACGTGATCCGCGCCGCCGAAATCCTGGAACAGGTGATCCGCGATCGCCTCTGGGACCGGCCCGAATACCTGCCGCGGCAGCGGGTGACCTGACCGGCGGATCAGGAGGCGAGTTTCAGATCCGATTTCGAGGGTTGCGCCACGATGCCCGCATCGAACAGCGCCGCGATCTCGGTATCGGGCAGGCGCGCGATGTCACTCAGGATGGCCTCGGTATGCTGGCCGATCAAGGGGGCGGGGGCAGGGGCCTCACGCGGGGTCCGGGTAAAGGAAAACGGCAGGCCGGGGGTCAGGTAGGACCCGATGCCAGGTTGCGTGACGGTGTCAAAGATCGGGTTGTCGGTGCTGAGGTCCGGGTCGTCGGCCAGCGCATCCTCGAATGTGCGAAAGACCGACCAGGTGACGCCCGCGCGGTCGAACATGTCGGCGAAATCCGCAACCCTGCGGGCGGCGAACCATGGCGCCAGCAGCGCGGTGATGGCATGTCGCGCGGTCCAGCGCGCGCCCTCATCGGCCAGATCCACACCAAGCGCCTGTGCCAGTGCGCCCGCAGCTTCTGCCATGCCGGTCACGGCCAGCAGGTTTTTCCATTGCCGCTTGGTCAGGCCAACCACCATGATCCGGCGACCGTCGGCACAGATGAAATCCTGCCCGTAGGCGCCGTACAGCGCATTGCCGGCCTTTTCGCGCCGCGTCTTGTTGATCTGGACCTCGCCGATGATGCCGAGGTGTCCCAGCATCGCGGCTGCCACATCCTTCAACGTCAGATCGACGGCCTGCCCCGTGCCGGACCGCAGCCGGTGGCGCTCGGTGGCCAAGAGACCCGACACCACCATGTTGCCCGCGATGCAATCCCATGCAGGCAGGGCATGGGCCACGGGATCGCGGCTGTCTTCGGGGCCGGTCACGGACGGGAACCCGACCGCGGGGTTGACCGTGTAATCGACCGCCGGCCGCCCGTGGCGATCACCGCGAAGGGTTACGGTGCAGATATCGGCGCGGTGGGCGGCCAGCGTGGCGTGATCGGTCCAGCCCGCGACCGCGAGGTTGGTGATGAACAGGCCCGCATCCGGGCCGTCGGCGCAGATGATCTGTTGCGCGATTTCGCGCCCGCGCGGGGATTTCACGTCGATCGCGATAGACCGTTTGCCCTTGTTCAGCCCGGCCCAGAACAGGCTTTGCCCGGTCCGGGTGACCGGCCAGCGGGTGTAATCGAGGCCCCCTTGCGGCAGGTCGAACCGGATCACATCGGCCCCCATCTGCGCCAGCGTCATGCCTGCCAGGGGAACGGCCACGAAGGCCGAGCTTTCGACCACGCGCATGCCTGCCAGAATGCCCATCAATCCCACTCCGCCCGGGCCTGCATGCCCAGGTAACCCTCGGGGGCCGCCGTTCCCAGGTCGATCGCGCGGCCCGATGCGTCCTTCCGCCCCAGAAGGCGCAGATCGTGGGTGTGAAACATCGGGTGCACGCCCCGGAACTGGAACCGTTTCGGCCTGCGGCCCGTGTGACGCTTGGCGGCCTCCATCAGCATGGTGGCCTGCATCGGTCCATGGGTCAGCAAGCCCGGATATTTCTCGACCTCGCGGGTATAGGGCAGGTCGTAATGGATCCGGTGGGCGTTGTAGGTGGCGGCGGAATAGCGAAACAGGCGCGCCTCGGTGATCGTGACGGTTTCGTCGAACTGCGCGTCTTCGGGCACCGGGATGCGCTTGGGCGGGACGAAGGTGTCTGGGATGTCGAGGTAGACGATATCTTGCTGTTCCTCGATGAAGGCGCCGGTTTCGCCTTCGATCTGATGGTCGACGCGCACAAAGACCATGTCGCCGCCCGATCCGGTCTTGGGGGTGATGGCCCTGATGACCGACCGGCGGCGCAAAGGCTCTCCGATGCGCAATGCGCCCGAAAAGTTGAGCTTGCCCGCCGCCCACATGCGCCGCTGAAAATCGAGCGGTGGCAGGAATTCCCCCAGTTTCGGATGTCCGTCGGGGCCGAGACCCGACAGGGGTGCGAATTCCGGAAACGCGGCCCAATGCCAGAGGCAGGGCAGGAAAGACCCCACGCGCAGGTCGCGCGGTGTCGATGCCGGGTGAGACACCGCCGCATCGAGCATACCGGCCAGTTCCGGTGTCAGGCTTCCCCAACGTTCTTCGCTGCGGCCGATCCAGTCGCTGGCATCGGCCGCCGACACCATCGGAAATGTCTCGGCGCGGGTCATGCCGCGTGCCTGTGGGGCAGCACCCGGGCGATTGTCTCGCCCATCGCGGAGGGGTTCGGGGCGACGGTGATCCCGGCCTCTTGCAAGATCGTGACCTTTTCCTGCGCCGATTCCCCGAAGGCCGAGATGATCGCGCCCGCATGGCCCATCTTGCGCCCTTTTGGCGCGGTCAGACCCGCCACATAGGCCACCACGGGCTTGGTCATGTGATCGCGCACATAGCCTGCTGCCTCGGCCTCTTGCGGGCCGCCGATCTCGCCGATCATCATGACGGCATCGGTGTCCGGATCTGCCTCGAACAGCTGCAGGATATCCTTGAACGAGGAGCCGTTGATCGGATCGCCCCCGATCCCGATGGAGGACGATATCCCGATGCCTTTCGCCGACATCTGGCTGGCCGCCTCGTAGCCGAGCGTGCCCGACCGGCCCACGATGCCCACCCGCCCCGGCATGTAGATACGTGGCGGCATGATCCCCATGAAACCCTTTCCGGGGCTGATGATGCCCGCGCAGTTCGGGCCGATCAGGCGCATCTTGCGATCGGCCGGATAGCGGCGGAGGAAGCGTTTGACCTTCATCATGTCCTGCGCCGGGATGCCGTCGGTCACGCACACACAGGTCTTGATGCCCGCATCGGCGGCTTCCATCATCGCATCGGCCGCGGTGGCGGGCGGCACGAACAAGAGCGAGGCGTCCGCGCCGGTTGCCGCGACCGCCTCGCGCACGGTGTCAAAGACGGGACGGTTCAGAACCGTGGTGCCGCCGCGTCCCGGTGTGACGCCAGCCACCACGCGGGTGCCCGCTTCGATCATTTCCTGGGTGTGGAACTGTCCGATCCGGCCGGACATGCCTTGCACCAGGACCTTCGTGTTTTCATCTATGAGAATGGCCATGAACTTGTGTCCCTTCAGGCGGCAACAGGGTGCGGGCGGGAGGCGACAGCGGCCTCTGCGGCCTCGGCCAGGGTGTCGGCAGACAAGAGCGGCAGGCCGGATTTCCGGATGATGGCGCGGCCTTCCTCTACATTGGTGCCGGACAGTCGCACGATCACCGGGATCGAAAGACCGACCTCCTGGTAGGCCTGGACCACGCCCCTGGCGATCCAGTCGCAGCGATTTATGCCCGCAAAGATGTTCACGAGGATCACGCTTACGTTTGGGTCGGCCAGAACGGTGCGGAATGCCGTGACCACCCGGTCGGGCGAGGCGCCGCCGCCGATATCCAGGAAATTCGCAGGCTCGCCACCCGCCAGCTTGATCATATCCATGGTGGCCATGGCCAGACCGGCGCCGTTGATGATGCAGCCGATATCCCCGTCAAGGCCCACATAGGCCAGCCCGTTGTCCGCGGCCATCGCCTCGCGGGGGTCTTCCTGGCCCGGGTCACGCAGGGCGGCAACCTGATCGCGACGGAACAACGCGTTGGTGTCAAAGGACATCTTGGCATCCAGCGCCACCAGGTCGCCGGTGCCGGTGATGGCCAGCGGATTTATTTCCACCATCATCGCATCGAGATCGCGATAGGCGCGGTAACAGGCCCTGAGGGTCGTGACCATCTGGCCCACCTGCGGGCCCTTGAGCCCCAGCTTGAACGCCAATTCACGCGCCTGGAACTCGACGAGGCCCGCTGCCGGGTCAACCACCATCCGCACGAGGCTTTCGGGGTCGGTTTCGGCCAGGTCCTCGATCTCCATCCCGCCATGGCCCGAGGCCACGATCATGATGCGCTCGGATTTGCGATCCAGCACGAAGCCCAGGTAGATTTCCTGCCGGATGTCCGTCGCCTCTTCGATCCAGAGCCTGTGGACGGGTTTTCCGGCCGCGCCGGTCTGTTTGGTCACCAGCGTGCGGCCCAGAAGATCGCCCGCATAGTCGCGTACCTCGCCCTCCGATCGGCACAGACGGACGCCGCCTGCCTCGCCACGGCCACCGGAATGGATCTGCGCCTTGACCACGCAGGCCGCGCCCCCCAGTTGGCGCGCGGCATAGGCGGCCTGTTCGGGGCTGTAGGCAAGATATCCGCGCGGAACCGGGACGCCGAATTTGGCCAGGATGTCCTTGGCCTGATGTTCGTGGATGTCCATGGGGTTGTCCTCCTCCTGCAACTCCCGGGGGTGGGCGAGGGTGGCTTACACCTTCGCCGCGATGGCCTTGGCCATGTCGATCACGTTGCGCGCCATCTTTTCGCTGGCCGCATCGATCATCTTGCCGTCCAGGCTGGCGGCCCCCTTGCCGGCGGCCTCGGCCGCCCTGAGTTCCTCGATGATGCGCTCGGCCTTTGAAACTTCGGCGTCGGGTGGGCTGAACACCTCGTTGGCAAACGCCACCTGGCTTGGGTGGATCGCCCATTTTCCCTCGCATCCCAGTGCCGCGGCCCGGCGCGCGCCGGCCTTGTAGCCTTCGGGGTCGCTGAAATCGCCAAAAGGGCCGTCGATGGCGCGCAGACCATAGGCCCGGCAGGCGATGACCATCCGCGTGATCGAGGCGTGCCATTGATCGCCGGGGTAATCGGGGTTCAGGCCACCGATATTGGTGGTGCGCGCCCGCATCGAGGCGGCATAGTCGGCCACGCCGAAATGCAGCGCCTCAAGTCGGCCGCCGAATTGGGCGACCGCCTCCACATTTGCCATGCCGAGCGCCGTTTCGATCAGCGCCTCCAGGCCGACGCGGGTCGCATGGCCCCTGGCCTGTTCGATCTGGTTGACCATCGCCTCGACCATGTACAGATCGGCGGCGACGCCGACTTTCGGCACCAGCAGCGTATGAACCCGGTCGCCGGCCTGTTCCATCACGTCGACCACGTCGCGATACATGTATTGGGTGTCGAGCCCGTTGATCCGAACCGACACCGTCTTGCCCTTGGCCGCCCAGTCGATGTCGTTCAGCGCCTGCACCGCGTTGCGGCGGGCCTGGTCCTTTTCGGGCGGGGCGACGGCATCTTCGAGATCGAGAAAGACGTAGTCGGCGGCGCTGTCGGCGGCCTTGTCGATCATGGCGGGGTTCGAGGCCGGCACCGCCAGTTCCGAACGTTGAAGGCGCTGTGTGCGCAATGGGTGCAGGGTATGGGACATGGTGGAGGCCCTTGGTTTTGCGTGTGTTATTCGGCCGCGATGCCGACGCGTGTCTGTGCGCCCTCGACCTGGCTGAACCATGCCTGCGCCGCACCGACCCCCGATCCGAACCGCAGATCCGCACCAGCGCGCACCAGCGCCATTTCCGCGACCGACAGCGCGGTCAGGCACATGCCCTCGTTCATGTCGCCCAGGTGCCCGATGCGGAACACCTTGCCCGCAAGCCGCGCAAGGCCGGACCCGAAAGAGGTGTTGAAATCCTCGTAGGCGATGCGCAGCACGTCGCGCGCATCCACATGATCGGGCACCCGGATTGCCGAAACGGTATCCGAATACAGCGTGTGATGTTCGGCCACGAGGCCGAGGCCCCAGGCCGCGATCCCGCGACGCACGCCTTCGGCCAGCCGATGATGGCGGGCGACCACGTTGTCGAGGCCTTCCTCGACCAGGATCCGGTCAAGCGAACGGCGCAGACCGTGCAACAGCTGCGTGGGCGGGGTGTAGGGGAAATAGCCGTCGGCATTCAGCGTGAGCATGTCGGAAAATTCGAAATAGGCCCGCCGCATGGTGGCGGTCCTTGCTGCCTCGAGCGCCTTGGCGCTGACGCCCAGGATACCCAGACCCGCCGGCAGCATCAGACCCTTCTGGCTGCCCGTGACGGCCAGATCGACGCCCCAATCCTCCATCCGGAACTCGATCGAGCCGATCGACGAAACGCCGTCGACGAACAACAGCGCGTCATGCATCGCGTCATCGAGCGCCCGGCGCACGCCCGCCACGTCCGACGTGACCCCGGTGGCGGTCTCGTTATGGGTGACGAAGACGGCCTTGATCTCACCCATCCTGTCCGCACCCAGACGGCGGGCGTATTCCTTGACCGGGCAACCCGCGCCCCACGGCACGTCGATGACCTCCACCGCGAGGCCGAGCCGTTCGGCCATGTCGACCCAGAGTGTGGAAAACTGGCCAAAGCGCGACATCAGGACCTTGTCACCGGGGTTCAGCGTATTGGTGATCGCGGCCTCCCACGCGGCGGTGCCCGAGCCGGGAAAGATCATCACCTCGCCCGTCCGGGTCTGCATCACGCGCTTGAGGTCCGCGAACAGGCCAAGGGTCAGGCTACCGAAATCCGGGGCCCGCATGTCCTGCATGGGAACATTCATCGCCTGACGGACAGGTTCAGGAACGTTGGTGGGGCCGGGTATGAAAAGATGGGTCTGGCCGGTGCGCATGTCAGGTCCTCCGAATGC
>Ga0102941_1000522_pt1 | contig 17818 bp, 18 predicted proteins | sample SalPonR2_C_D2_MG_FD_79281 | JGI IMG/M metagenome (GOLD analysis project Ga0102941, IMG submission 79281) | Salt pond soil microbial communities from South San Francisco under conditions of wetland restoration - Salt Pond MetaG R2_C_D2_MG | ecosystem: Environmental > Aquatic > Marine > Intertidal... | reverse complement strand
TCGGCGCGTGCCAGCCGCTGCATGATCTGACCCGCGCCACCCATGCCGCCGGGTTCATCCGGCCCGGCGAGGGCGTGGTGATGGCGCGCGAGGATGTGGGGCGACACAATGCGCTCGACAAGCTGATCGGCGCGCTGTTGCGTGCAGGGCTCGACCCGGCGACGGGGGCGATTGTGCTGACCAGCCGGGTGTCGGTCGAAATGGTGCAAAAGACGGTTCTGGCCGGATGCCCGATCTTGCTGGCGGTCTCGGCCCCGACCACCCATGCCGTGAAGGCCGCGGATGCGGCGGGGCTGACCGTCGGCGCGTTTGCGCGGGGAACCCGGCTTGAGGTCTTTACCCATGCTGCCCGGATAAATGGAGACAACGCAGATGTCGCGTGAAAAGCTGACCCGCATGGCAAATCAGATCGCCACGTTCTTTCACAGCCAGCCGGGCGCGGACCAGGCCACCAGTGTGGCCGCACATCTCAAGGATTTCTGGGGCCCGGAAATGCGCGCCGAACTCAAGGCATTCGCGGCGCAGGATGACAGCGACCTTGACGATCTGGTCAAACGGGCCCTGCCGATGATCTGAACGCGCAAGCGGCGCGCGATGCGTGGCCTAAAGCGTGCTGCGGTCCACGACGGCGGTGCCCGTGGCGATGGCATCGCTTGGGTGGGTTATGATGCGATCCCCGGGCGACAGGCCGTCCAGCACCACGGCGCTGCGCGCGCCACGTTGGCCCAGCGTCACCTCGCGTTCCACCGCCATGCCGTCCTGGACCACATAGACGGCCCAACGGTCCGCCCGGCGGAACAGGGCGCCCAGTGGCACCTGCAGCGCGGCATCGCTTTCCCATTCCACGACGCGCAGGAACACGGAGAAGCCGTGGCCCAGTCCCGCGCGGTCATCGGCCGGCGTGACGATCTGAAAGATGACGTCGACGCGCTGTTCCTCGATGCCCAGGGCCGACACGCGGGTTTCTGCGGCCGGTTCGATCCGGTCCAGCACCGCCTCCAGCGGTGCAGCCCCGCCCCAGCGCTCGACAATGGCGCGTGCGCCCTCGCCGATGCGCACCGCGTCCGACGACAGGACGTCGGCCACGATTTCCAGGTCTGAGGGATCCCCAAGCGTGACCAGCGGCGCACCGGCCAGCACGGGGTGTTCGCTGATCGTGCCGACCGACAGCACCACCCCTGATATCGGCGCGACCAGTTCGACGCAGCATTGCGCGTCGGGGGCCGGATCTTCGGGGCCAACGAGCCCGGCCTCGATCCGGACCAGTGTGCTTTCGGCCATGGCGATGCGCGACCGGGCTGCAGCGACTGCGGCCTGGGCCACGGCAAGCGCCTGGGTGTCGGATTCCAGTTGCGTGATCGACGATACGCCGCGTGCGACCAGCGTCTGGGTGCGATCGAACTGCATCTGCGCAAGGCTTGCTTCTTCCTCGACGCGGGTCAGCTCGAACCGGGCGACCTGCAGCGATGCCTCGGCTTCGGCGACGGCGGCTTCGACCTGCGCGCGGCTGCGCGCATCCAGCAAGGACGGCGATACCGGTTCCACCCGCGCCACGACAGTCTCCTGCGCGATAACCCGATCGCCGACCATGACCGGGGCGCGCAATGCGGTGCCGGTGATAGGGGCCGCGACGTCGTAGATCTCGCGGATGCGCGTCTGGCCATCGGCGTCGATTGTGACCAGCATCGGTGAGGCGGCCACCACGATAAGGTCGACCGGCACCGGGTCTTCGCGAAACGCGACGTAGGCGAGCCCCCCGATCAGGGCCACACCGGCGGCTGTCAGACCTACGCTTCGTACAGTCCAGACCATTGCAAATCACTCCCGTGTTTTCATGACAGTCACCAGGTCCATCCGGTCGATCCTGCGGCGCACGATGAGGACCGAACCCAGGCTTGCGCTCAGCACGACGAGGCTTGCCCAGGCAAAGTTTGCCGGTTCGAGGACCAGTGGGATGGCATACAGATCCGAGGTGAAACTGGTGGAAAGCGCGTGCGCGATCCAGGCACCCAGCAGCCATCCCAACGGTTGCGCAAGGATCGCCAGCAGCATGGTTTCGCCCACCAGAACCCATGAAACCTCTGCCCGCGTGAACCCCAGGATGCGCAGGCTCGCCAATTCGCGGGACCGTTCGCTCAACTGGATGCGGGCCGCATTATAGGCCACGCCGACCGTGATCATCACGGCGATGACGGCGTAGACCCCGTTGATCACGACCACGTTCTGGCTGATCGTGTCCTGGAAGGCCTGCCTGTTTTCGTCCATCAAGATCAGGCCGGACATCACCGGCGTGTCCTGCAACGCGCGATGCAGCGCGGGAAGGTCCGCCTCGTCGATCAGGATATTGGCGACCGACATCTGTGCCTGCCGCCGGAACGTTGCATCGAGATAGTTGATGTCCACGTAGGCCCCGAGGCCGAAATATTGCTCGATCAGGCCGGCGACGACCATCTGGTGCGTTTCGCGGCGACCGGTCATGAATTCGACCTCGAGCATCTCTCCCACGGAAATCTCAAGCTGGCCGGCCAGGCGGTCAGACAGCAAAATTCCGCCCGGCGGCGGGTCGATGGGAAGCCCGTCGGCCCCGATCACCTGGCTCAACTCGGCACCCGGTGGCCGGGCCTCGATCGAGATGCGTTTTTCGCGCGGCCCGTTGCGCAACGTCGCGGCGTGGAACTGCTGCGGTTCGGCCTGCATCACGCCCGGCAGGTTCATCAGATCGGCCAGCGCCGTTTCCGGGACGTCGTGGGTAAACAGAACCATCGCGTCTTGCCGGTAGGACTGGTTGAAGGCCAGATCGATGATCCTGTCCAACGCGCTGCCCATGAACCCCGACGCAATGATCGCCGAGGTCGCGGCGCCCAGGCCAAGGGCCGTCAGCGTGCTGCGAACGGGCCAGCGGATCAGGCTGCGCAGCACCATGATCGTGGTCTGCTTCAATTTCAATGTGGCCATCGCGCGATCAATCGCCGTCTGCCGGAAAACCGGTGGGGCGGGGGGCTGCATCGCGACCGCCGGGGCCAGCCGGGCTGCCATCAGCGCGGCCCGCAGCGCGCCGGCCATCGTCGTCAGGAGGGCGGCCAGACCGGACATGGCGTAGACCCAGGGCGGCACGCGAAACATCAGGTAGGGAAAGTCGAAGAATCGCGCATATTGCCAGGCCAGCGCACGCGCGAGGATGGTGCCCATCGCCCATCCGATCGCCACGCCCAGCACCGCAATCAGACCCGCCAGCAACAGATAGTGCAGGCTGATTTCCAGGTTGGAATAGCCCAACGCCTTGAACAGCCCGATTTCGGATCGGTCGAGGGCCACGATCCGGCTCATCACCATGCCGACAAGAAATGCCGAAATGGCAAAGAAGATCGGTGGCACCACCACGGCCATGGACCGCAACTGGTCGATCTCGGCCGATACGAAACTGTCCGAGATCTGCCCGTCGCGGCCATAGGCCCCAAGCCCGCCGAACGGGTCGAGAAGATCGTCCAGCCGGTCAATCACATCCGCCTCGACCGCGTCGGGCATCAGCCGCAGGGACAGATGGTTGAAGGCCCCGCCCATGTCAAAGGCCGCTTCCATCGCGGCTTGCGGCATCCAGATAACCCCGAAGCCCGCGTTGTCGGGCATCAAGGCACCGGGGCCGATGGTGTAGATGAACTCTGGCGACAGCGCGGTGCCTGTAATCGTCAGCTCCCGGCGCATTCCATTCAGGTTCGCGTGAAAACGGTCGCCGATCTCGAACCCGTTGGCCTCGGCAAAAGCGGTGTTGATCATGACGTCGCCCGCGCGCTCGGGGTAGATTCCCGACCGCAATATCGGCAGGTTCATCAGCGGTTCGTTGCTCTCGGGCCAGGACAGGAATTGACCCATCGCCGTCTCGACCCGGTCAGGCAGGTCCAGGATGGCCAGGCCCTGAACCCGTGGCTCTGCCGCGTATACCCCGGGGATGGACAGGACCTCGGCTACGATACGGTCGGGCGCCCGGCGCGTATCGACAAACACCTCCGCAAAACGATTGCGTTCGTAATAGGCGGCGCGTGTGTCGGTCAGGGCCGTGTGCATGCCAAAAGCGGTCAGCAAGATCGCCACGCCGCATGACAACACGACCGCGATCGCCACGCCCTGAACCCAGAGCCGTTGAAAATCGCGAAAAAGCTTGATGTCGATGGCCTGCATGGGGCTACCAGGTGATTTCGTGAGGGGCGAGGCGCTTGGCGTTTTCGACCACGTCCACGATCTTGCCATCGGCGAACAGCACCACCCGGTGGGCCATTGCCCGGATGCCGGCGTTGTGGGTGATGACCACGGTCGTGGTGCCCAGGGTGTCGTTGATGGTCTTGAGCACCTCCAGGACCAGCACGCCGGTCTTGCTGTCCAGCGCGCCGGTGGGCTCGTCACACAACAGCACCTCGGGCCGCTTGGCGATGGCGCGGGCAATGGCGACGCGCTGCTGTTCGCCGCCCGACATCTCGGACGGGAAATGGTCGACCCTGTGGCCCAGCCCCACCATATCCAGCGCCTCGCCCGCTGGCATGGGGTTGGGCGCCACATCGGTGACCAACTGCACGTTCTCGCGCGCCGAAAGCGAGGGAACCAGGTTATAGAACTGGAACACGAAACCCACATGGTCGCGCCGGTAACGCGTAAGGGCACGATCCCCGAGCCGGGTCAGTTCCAGATCACGGAACCACACGCGGCCGGTCGTGGCGTGGTCGAGCCCGCCCAGGATATTCAACAACGTGGATTTGCCCGAGCCCGACGCGCCCAGGAGCACGGTCAGTTCGCCGGTGTAAAGCTCCAGGTCAACGCCCGCCAGCGCGTGAACCTGAACCCCGCCGGTATCGTAGGTCTTGGTAAGGTCCTTGGTGCGAAATACGGTTTGATCCATGACAGGTTCCCCTGTGTCGGCAGTCGCAGATTCGCGGCGCGTGGAGTATGATCTGGCTCAAGGTTCGGCCAAACCGCGCAGGCCTGACTTGTGACATCGCGACCCGCGCGGTATGACATCTTGGCCAGTCTCAATATCCGGCCCATGGTTTCAATAAATGGAACTTCCCATGTCCAATACCCGCGCAAATCGTCGTTACCGCAGCCAGGAGTGGTTTGATAACCCCAACAATCCGGGCATGACCGCGCTTTACCTGGAGCGCTACCAGAACCAGACATTCACGCAAGGTGAATTGCAGGCCGAAAAGCCGATCATCGGTATCGCCCAGACGGGCAGTGACCTGGTGCCGTGCAACAAGATCCATGTGTTCTTGATGGACCGGATCAAGGCGGGCATTCGCGATGCGGGCGGCATTCCGATGGAGTTTCCGGTCCATCCGATCCAGGAAACCGGCAAGCGGCCCACGGCGGCGCTGGACCGGAACCTGCAATACCTGTCACTGGTCGAGGTTCTGCACGGCTACCCGATCGACGGCGTTGTGCTGACGACCGGGTGTGACAAGACCACGCCTGCGATGCTGATGGGGGCGGCCACTGTCGACCTTCCGGCGATCGCGCTCAATGGCGGCCCGATGCTGGACGGCTGGTGGAAGGGCAAGCGCGCAGGATCGGGCACGATCATCTGGGAAAGCCGCCGCCTGCTGGCCGAAGGCAAGATCGACTATGATGAATTCATGGCGCGCGCGTGCTCGTCGTCGCCCTCGCTTGGCCATTGCAACACGATGGGCACGGCCTCGACCATGAACGCGCTGGCCGAGGCTTTGGGGATGTCGCTGCCCGGCAATGCCGCGATCCCTGCGCCGTTCCGCGAACGCATGGCGATGGCCTACGAGACCGGGCGCCGGATCGTGGGCATGGTCGAGGAAGACCTGAAGCCGTCTGATATCCTGACACGCGCGGCCTTTCTCAATGCGATCAAGGTCAATACCGCCATCGGCGGGTCCACCAACGCGCCGCCGCATCTGCAGGCGATCGCGCGCCATGCGGGCGTCGATCTGGATGTGACCGACTGGCAGACCCATGGCCTTGCGCTGCCGTTGCTGGTGAACATGCAACCGGCTGGCGCTTACCTGGGCGAAAGCTTTTTCCGCGCCGGCGGGGTGCCGGCGGTGATGGGGGAATTGCTGGCGGCGGGCCAGCTTGACGGAACCGTCATGACCGCGTCGGGCAAACCGCTGCTGCAGGCGCTGGACGGTGCGCGCAGCGAAGATCACGATGTGATCCGGCCTTTCGACGCCCCGATCCGGAAAGAGGCTGGCTTTGTTGTCTTGTCGGGCAATCTGTTCGACTCGGCGCTGATGAAGACCAGCGTGATTTCCGCCGATTTCCGGGCGCGGTTCTTGCAAGATGGCGTGTTCGAGGGACGGGCCGTGGTGTTCGAGGGCCCCGAGGATTACCACGACCGGATCAATGATCCCGAGCTTGGCATCGACGAGACGACGATCCTGTTCATCCGCAATGTGGGCTGCGTGGGCTATCCCGGATCGGCGGAGGTGGTGAACATGCAGCCGCCCGACCACCTGATCCAGGCCGGCATCCATCATCTGCCGACGGTGGGGGATGGGCGGCAGTCGGGCACGTCGGAAAGCCCCTCGATCCTGAATGCGTCACCCGAGGCGATGGTGGGGGGCGGCCTGGCGCTGATCCGGACGGGCGACCGGGTGCGGCTCGACCTGGGGGCCGGCACCCTCAACGCGGTGGTCGAGGCGGCGGAGTGGCAGGCCCGGCGTGACGCCTGGGTTCAGCCCGAGATCCACAACCAGACCCCGTGGCAGGAACTGTACCGCAAGACGGTCGGTCAACTGGCGCAGGGCGGGTGCCTGGAGCTGGCGACCGCGTATCAGCGGATCGCGAAGGATCTGCCGCGCGACAATCACTGAGCGGGGTCGGGCGGTTTGCCTTGCGGGGCTTCAGCCGCCGTGCTCAGATTTGAGCACGGCCGCAACGCTTTGATATAAAGATAAAACCCGATTGTCTCAATCCTTTGGCAAGGGTTCAGAGGCCCCCCGATATCAGGCCCGCGCGGTCCTTCGTGACAGCTTGCCTGAAGGTTGGGGGTGCGCGCCGAAGTGGCGTTTGACTACGGGTGAACCATGGTGCGTCTTGAGCACAGGGGCCAAGGACTGTCCTTGTGGACCCTTTTCCATGCCAACCATCAACAAAAGCAGGCGGGATTGCCGGTGTTCAGGTCTCTCGTCCGAGATATCGATCAAGAAGCGCATCCGCGATTTCCGAAACAGTCTCGCGCGCCGTTGCGTGGTTCACGTTCGCGACGTCGAGCAGGGCGATCATCGCTTCGGTTCCGGTCGCAGTGGAAAGGGCATGGATCAGTTTTTCCTGCTCTGGCCCGGTCAGCCCCAGATCGTCAGAAGCGAGGGCACGTTCATACATCAAGATGCGGCGGGCTCCGCGCCGTACAGGGCTTTGGGTCCCATCCGGATTCCAGGCCGCAAGTGTCATTCCGACGAACTGCCGGAACCCGGCCTCGTTGTCGATTGCGAGATCGAAGAAGTACAGGCTGATCGCTTTGAGTTTTTCGCGGACACTGGGAACGTCGGCAACGATCTCGTCATAGGATGCGACCGAGATATCCAGGCCGGCCTCTGCAACAAGCAGGGCAGGGTCGGAGAAGTACCGGTAGGCAGTCGCCTTCGAGATGTTGTGTTTTTCAGCCGCCGCAGCAACGGTCACCGGCTTTCCTTCAGTCAGCAGCGTCCGGGCTCCGTCAAGAATCGCTTTCCGCGTCCGCTCCTTTTGTGCGCTCCTACCGCTATGTCGGCTCATGGCGAGTCCTTTATGAGACACTTGTCTTATAATGGAATTGTTGTATCGTCTTTTCAGATGTTCAGCAACTGCATAGGAGGCAGACATGTCAGATCGTGCCCGTAAGTATAATGTTCTCAATATCTTGATGAATTTTCATGCATTTCCAAGCGAAGTTGACGGCAAGTACTGTCTTGTCGAATGCATCGTCCCTGTAGGCGCAGGGGCGCCCCCGAACCATCATGCGGGCGAGACCGAGGCCTTCTACGTCCTTGAAGGCCAGGTCGGATTCATGATCCAGGGCGAAGATCGCCTGGCCAAGGCGGGTGACTTCGTATCGATCCCGGACGGTGCCGTTCACGCGTTCCAGGCAGTGGGGGACACCCCCGCGAGGCTGCTGATCCTCAACGCTCCCGGGCATATGCACGAGGCATTTTTCACTGGAATCGGTGTGGCTTTGCCGGATGATCAGATCGACCTGCCCGCACCGTCCGAGCCCGATATTGCCGCAGTTGTCGCGAAGGCACAGGAAGCCGGAATGACAATCATGGCGCCAAACTGAAATTATCCACTGCCCCTGTTTTCAGCCCCGATATTTCGTGGATGAGGTTTTGGGTTTATCGCGCGAGCGCCAGTGGCGCTGGCTCGATGAACTGTCGGAAGGCCTGCAATTTCGAGCCTTTCAACCGTGCGATAGGCGCCGTCATTCCGGGCTTCGGCCAGGCAGTTCCAGCGTGGTCAAGACGCATCCCCAAAACAAAAGGGCGCGCCTGGTGGCACGCCCTCTCTATCGATCTGATCGAAAGCCGGATTACAGCAGTTCGATGTTCACGGCGCTTTCGCGACCGTCACGGCCGCTTTCCAGGTCAAAGCTGACTTTCTGGTTGTCGGCGAGGCCGGTCAGACCCGAGCGTTCCACGCCCGAGATGTGAACGAAGACGTCCTTGCTGCCGCCATCGGGTGCAATGAAGCCGTAGCCTTTGGTCGAGTTGAACCATTTCACGGTGCCAGTGGCCATTTCCGTGTCTCCTTCAAAGTATGCTGCCCACGGTATGCGGCAGCTCGGCGTAGTCCATGCAAGATCGAGAGCACTCGCTTGGCAGAAGCCAAAGAAGGGGATCGATAGAGATAGATAGCAGGTCCCATATGCACCTCAATGCCCCGCAAGTAAAGGGGAAATTGGAATTGGCCCGGTCGGTGGGCTGATCTTTGCCTATGGGATTCGGGGCCCGGCGCGCGCGTGCGCATCGGCGGCATTAAGGCTCGAATATCTGCCCGGGCAAGTGTAACTTGCGGTAAACCGGGGGAAAAACGTGACATGACCATCCTGACCAGCACGCCCTATGCCGATCTGGAAATCGGGCAGGAAGCGTCCGTCACGCGGCTGTGCCGGGCCGAGGACCTGTATGTCTTTGCCAATGCCAGCGGCAATCTGAACCCCATGCACCTGCCCGAAATGGATGGCGACGGCGATGGCATGCCCGAGGCGATCGCGCCGTCGGCCTGGGTGGCGGCGCTGATCTCGGGGGTGCTGGGCAACCAGTTGCCGGGGCCGGGGACGCTGTATCTGAGCCAGAACCTGACCTTTCTGGGCCGGGCGGAGGCCGGGTCGAGCCTGGTGGCTCATGTCCGCGTCACCGAGAAGCTGCCCGACGGGGTTGTACGGCTGGCGACATGGGTCACCGGACCGGACGGCGTGCTGGCCGAAGGGGAGGCGCGCGTGATCGCGCCCGATGCCGCGCGCACGTTCGATGCCAGCGACGTGCCGGGCCTCACGGTGCAGTCGCATGTGCATTTCGATGCGTTGCTGGCACGCGCCGCGCCGCTGCCGCCGCTGCCCACGGCCGTAGTCTGCCCCGAAAGCGCGGATGCCTTGAACGGGGCAATGCTTGCGCGTGACCATACCTTGATCGCGCCGCTCTTCGTGGGATCGGCCGCGCGCATCGCCGAGGCCGCGGCCGAGGCCGGCGCGGACATCTCGGGGATCGAGATCATCGATGTGCCCGATCAACGCGCGGCCGGCTTGCGCGCGGTCGCGCTGATCCACGAGGGGCGCGCGGCCGCGCTGATGAAGGGACACATGCACACCGATCAGTTGCTGCATGCGATCCTCAAGAAAGACGGCGGGCTCAGGACCAATCGCAGGCTCAGCCATGTCTTCGTGATGGATGTGCCCGGTCTGGATCACCTGTTGTTCGTGACCGATGCCGCGATCAATATCGCGCCCGATCTCGACGCGAAGGTGTCGATCACCCAAAACGCCATCGACCTGGCGCGCGCGCTGGGTGTGGCGCAGCCCAAGGCCGGCATCTTGTCGGCGGTGGAAACGGTCACGCCCTCGATCCCGTCGACGCTGGATGCGGCGATCTTGTCGAAGATGGCCGACCGGGGGCAGATCACCGGCGGGCTGGTGGATGGGCCCCTGGCGATGGACAATGCCGTCGATCTCGACGCGGCGCGCACCAAGGGGCTGACCGGGCTGGTGGCGGGGCATGCCGATATCCTTGTGGTGCCGAACCTCGAGGCGGGCAACATGATCGCAAAGGAGCTGACCTTTCTGGCCCATGCCGAGGCGGCTGGGATCGTCATGGGGGCACAGGTGCCGGTCATTCTCAACAGCCGCGCCGATGACGACAAGGCGCGGCTGGCCTCGTGCGCGGTGGCGGCGCTTTACGCGGACAGCCTGAGATGAGCCTTGTCCTGACCCTGAATGCCGGGTCCAGTTCGATCAAGTTCGGCCTCTACGCGGCCACGCCCGAGCCCCGTCAGGAGGCGCGCGGACAGGTCGACGCCCTTGGGTCCGATGCGACGTTGATCGTGGAGGTCGGCGGCCGATCCACCCGCAAGCCGATCGGCGCGGCCGATCATGGCACCGGGCTTTCGGCGCTGATCCGCGCGCTGGCGCCCCTGACCGGGGGGCAATCGATCGCGGCGGTGGGCCACAGGTTGGTGCATGGTGGCCCGGATCTGGACAGGCCGCAGATACTGGATAACGACCTGCTTCACCGGCTCGATGCGCTCAGCCCGCTGGCGCCTTTGCATCAACCGCACAACCTGATGGGCGTGCGCGCGGCGATGCAGGCTTTTCCGGACGCGCTGCAGGTCGGGTGTTTCGACACCGCCTTTCACCGTGGCCGCCCGTTTGTCCACGACGCCTACGCGCTGCCACGGCGGTACTACGACGAAGGCATCCGCCGCTACGGGTTTCACGGGTTGAGCTACGACTACATTGCAGGCCTGCTGGCCAAGGATCATCCCGAGATCGCGAAAGGCAGGGTCATCGTGGCCCATCTGGGCAATGGCGCATCGCTTTGCGCGATGCAGGCGGGCCGGTCGGTGGCGTGCAGCATGGGGTTTTCGCCGCTCGATGGCATGCCCATGGGCACACGGTCGGGGCGGCTGGACCCGGGTATACCTCTCTACCTGATGGCGCAGGGCATGACGGCGCCGGACCTGGAGCGGCTGCTGTACCGCGACAGCGGCCTCAGGGGATTGTCCGGCATGTCGCACGACATGCGGGAACTGCTGGCCAGCGACGCCCCCGAAGCGGGCGAGGCCGTGACCTATTACTGCGCAAGGCTGGCCGAGGAAATCGGGGCGCAGGCCGCAACCCTTGGTGGCCTCGACGCGCTGGTCTTTACCGGTGGCGTGGGCCAACACGCGGCCCCGATCCGGGCCATGGCGCTGGAGCGCATGGGGTTTGTGGGCCTTTCGGTCGATGCCAAGGCCAATGCCGCCAACGCCATGACGATCCATTCGGGCCGGGTGCCGATCCTGGTGATCCCCACCGATGAGGAACGCGTCATCGCGCGGGCGACCGTGGACGCCCTGCACGACACCCCTTGACGATAAGCGGCAGACGCCACAAGAAATTCGCATGCGCATTCTTCTTGTCCTCATCGCTGTCAGTGCCGCCGCCATCGTGGGGGCGGCGTTCTATTTCCGGATGGCGCCGATGCCGCCGGATGTCTGGCACGTGGACCCCGATGTGGCCGCACTGCCCACAACGCCCAATTATGAATTGCTGGTGGAAGAGGACGCGCCGCGCCTGCCCGGCACGCCTGAACAGGTCGCTGTCGCGCTGGATATCGTGGCCACGTCCGAGGGGGCCGTCCTGATCGCGGGGTCACCGGCCGAAGGGTTCATGACCTATGTCGCCCGCAGCCGGTTTTTCGGGTTTCCCGATGCCATTTCGATGCGCCTGCATGCCGAGGGCGAGGACACCCGCGTCGACATCTTTTCGCGGTCTCGCTTTGGCCAATCGGACCTGGGCGTGAATGCCGCGCGGGTCGAGCGCTGGATGGGCAAGGCCGGTGCCCAGGCGCAGGCCGGGCAGGGATCGTGAATTCCGGGTCTTGACCCAGACCCGCGCCATCGTCACACCGCGCCCATGTTGCCACAAGACCGCCTGCGCCAGATCACCGACCGTTTCGAGTATCTCGAGGCGCAGCTGAATGCCGGGCCCGCCGGCGACAAGATCGCCGCCATCAGCCGCGAATATGCCGAACTGAAACCGGTGGTCGAACAGATCGCGGCCTACGACCAGTTGTGCGAGGGCCGGGCCGAGGCCGAGGCGATGCTGTCCGATCCGGAAATGGCCGGTCTGGCGGGTGAAGAACTTGACCGCATCAAGGCCGCATTGCCAGGGGCGGAACATGCGCTGCAGCTGGCCCTGTTGCCCAGGGATGCCGCCGATGCGCGCCCTGCGATGATCGAGATCCGTCCCGGCACCGGTGGTGACGAGGCCGCTTTGTTCGCGGGCGATCTGTTGCGGATGTACACGCGCTATTGCGAAGGGCGGGGCTGGCGACTGGAGATCGTGGATCTGCAGGAATCCGATCTTGGCGGCATCAAGGAGGTGACGGCGCGGATCGAGGGCGAAAACGTCTTTGCCCGGCTGAAATACGAAAGCGGCGTGCACCGCGTGCAACGTGTGCCCGAGACCGAAAGCGGCGGGCGCATCCATACCTCAGCCGCCACCGTCGCCGTCCTGCCCGAGGCCGAAGAGGTCGACATCGACATTCCCGCCACCGATATCCGCATTGACACGATGCGGGCCAGCGGGGCGGGGGGGCAGCATGTGAACACCACCGACAGCGCCGTGCGCATCACCCATATTCCGTCCGGGATCGTGGTGACCAGTTCCGAGAAATCCCAACACCGCAACCGAGAGATCGCGATGCAGGTTCTCAGGGCGCGGCTGTACGACATGGAACGCCAGAAGGCGGCGGATGCCATGGCCGCCGATCGCAAGGCGCAGGTCGGATCGGGGGATCGGTCCGAACGCATTCGCACCTACAATTTCCCGCAAGGGCGCATGACCGATCACCGGATCAACCTGACGCTCTACAAGCTCGATCAGGTCATGGCGGGCGATCTGGACGAGGTCATCGACGCCCTGACCGCCGATGCGCAGGCGCGGATGCTGGCGGAGATGTCGGGGTGAGTGTCCAGCGGTCGCTGACCCGGGGCCGCACGACCCTGCGCGACGCCGGGATCGACAGCGCCGATATCGACGCGCGCTGGATCATGGCGCATGTGCTGGGCGTCGTGCCGGACCGGTTGATCCTGTTCGTGCACGATGCGTTGAGCGCCGAGCGTGAGCGGGCATTCGAAGCCGCCATTCAAGACCGATGCGCGTTCAAACCGGTCAGCCATATCATCGGCGGGCGGTGGTTTCATGGGCATTGGTTTCGAGTCACCGGCGCGGTTCTGGATCCGCGGCCCGAGACCGAAGGGTTGGTCGACCTGGCGCTGGGCGCGCCGTTTTCGACGGTTCTGGATCTGGGCACGGGCAGCGGCGCGATCGTGTTGAGCTTGCTGGCGGCCCGACCGGATGCGACGGGCATCGGCACCGATCTGTCCGCGCCCGCCCTTGAGGTGGCAGGGTTGAACGCGCGCGATCTTGGGCTGGCCGCGCGCGCGCAGTTCGTGCAATCGGATTGGTTCGACCGGGTCACGGGCCGGTTCGACCTGATCGTGTCGAACCCGCCCTATATCAGCGAGGCGGAGTTCGCGGCGCTGGCCCCGGATGTCGCCCGATGGGAACCCCGGCGGGCGCTGACACCGGGCGGCGATGGCCTTGACCCCTACCGGGTCATCACGGCACGCGCCTGCGATCATCTGAACCCCGGTGGCAGGCTTGTGGTCGAGATCGGGCATCTGCAGGGGCCAGCGGTTTTTGAGATGTTTCGGGCTGCCGGGCTTGACGATGTGGGCGTGCATCCCGACATGAATGGCAAGGATCGCGTCGTATCCGGTGCGATGCCAAACGGCCACTCAGGTTGAAAAACCGCAAAAACAGGCGGTAAATGGCCGTCGATATGCAATTTTGCCTTGTCAGCGCGCCCCGCGCGTGATTACTCAGGGGCAGTGGGCGCGACAGGAGTGATTACTGTCCCCCGCGGCTCCGCCACAATTTCCGTGCCAACTGGCCATGATGGTCGGCGCGGGTGACGAGCGATACCGGGTTTACCCGGGGCGCTGCCCACCAGGACAACTGGATCATAAACAAGCAATGAGATCATCGAAGAACCGTTCGCGGTCCAAAGGGAACCGCAACCGCTCGGTCGGCGGCAATATCGTCAACCGGGTGTTCGACTCGTCCGGCCCCGAGGGCAAGGTCCGCGGCACGCCGCAGCAGATCATCGACAAGTACAATCAGCTGACGCGCGATGCACAACTGAGCAATGACCGTGTCGCAGCCGAGAACTTCCAGCAGCACGCGGAGCATTATCTGCGAATGCTTGCAGATGCGATGCGCGAACAAGAAGCGCGCCGGGATCAGCAGGGCAACAACCAGCAAAACGCCAACCAGCAGCGCGATCGCGGTGATGGCGGGAATGCCGACGGTAATGGCCAGGGCCATGGACAGGGATCGCGGTCGCAGCAGTCCGATACCGCGATGACGGACGAGGGCGACCGGTCTTCGGACAACGGCTTCAATGCCGTGATCGACAATTCCGGTAGCGACGACAGCGGTCTTGTGGAAACGCCCGAAAGCGCGCCCAAGCCCAAACGCCCCCGCACGCGCCGGCCGCGCAAACCCGAAGGCGGTGATGGCGCCCAGACGGGCGGCGGCGATGGCTCCGAAGGGTCCGGCGGGTCGACCCCGCCGCAAGAAGCGGCTGAATAGGGTGGCGGCGCGTTAGCGCGCCACTTCCCGCGCCAGGGCGCAGAATCCTTCGACCGGCACCTGTTCCGCCCGATCCGTGGGCGTCAGACCGGCGGCCTTGATCCTGTCTTCGATATCCGGGCTCAAACCCTTCAACGCGGCGCGCAGCATCTTGCGGCGCTGGTTGAAGGCCTTTGCCACGACCCGTTCCAGAACCTTCTGATCGGCCTCGAACCTCGGTTCGGGCAGGGCGGTGATGTGCACGACGGCCGAGCGCACCTTGGGTGGCGGGGTGAACGCCTCGGGTGGCAGGCCCATCACGATGCGGGCATCGGTGCGCCATTGCGCCAGAACGGCCAGCCGTCCGTAGGCCTTGGAGCCGGGCGCCGCCACGATCCGTTCGGCCACTTCGCGCTGGAACATGAGCGTCAGGCTATCCCAAAGCGGCGGCCATGCGGGCGGCGTCAGCCAGCGCACCAGGAGCTCGGTTCCAACATTGTAGGGCAGGTTGGCCACGACCTTGATCGGCGGGCTCAGATGGGCGGCCCAGTCGATCTGCAACGCGTCCGCGTTCAACACCTCGAGCCGGCCGGGATAGGCGGCGGCGATCTCGGCCAGGGCGGGCAGGCATCGGGCGTCTTTTTCGATGGCGACCACGCGACGCGCGCCTTCGGCCAGGAGACCCCGCGTCAGGCCACCCGGCCCGGGGCCGATTTCCAGCACGTCACATCCGGTCAGATCGCCCGCCTGTCGCGCGATCTTGGCCGTCAGGTTCAGATCCAGCAAGAAGTTCTGCCCAAGCGCCTTGCGCGCGGAAAGCCCGTGGGTGGCGATGACCTCGCGCAGACTTGGCAGGGTGTCGATGGTGCTCATGTTTCTCCCTTGCCGCGAAAGCGGGGGGCGGGCAAGGGGGGCTCAGGCCAGCACGACACCGATCACGACGCTCATCAGGCCCAGAACCGAGATCAGGAGTGCGCCCATGTTGATCGCCACGATCCTTTGGAGGCGCGCGCGCAGATCCGCATCCTCCAGCCCTGCGCGCTTGGCGGAAATGGCCGCGAAGATGCAGTAGACCAGCACCCCAAGCCCGATCACCGCCAATGCGGTTCCGATATAGACGAGGCTAGCCATGGCGCGGTCCCCTTCGGTGATGGCCCGGCCCAGAGCTAGGCCAATGGGCGCGCACTGGCAAGGCTTGTCGCCCGGCGCGCGGGCGGGTAGACGAAGGGTCTGCCGCGCCACCGATCGCGGCGCGATCCGATCCCAAGTGACCCGATGCGAGGACCGATGGACGACATCACCCCAGACCGCCCCGACAGCTACCGCGTGACCGCAGACGAGCTGCGCCAATTCATCGAACGCTTTGAGCGTCTCGAGGCGGAAAAGAAGGACATTGCCGAACAGCAAAAGGAAGTCATGGCCGAAGCGAAATCGCGCGGCTACGACACCAAGGTGATGCGCAAGGTCATCGCGTTGCGCCGGCGCGAACCCGATGACATCGCCGAAGAGGAAGCGGTTCTGGAGATGTACAAGGAAGCGCTCGGGATGCGCTGAGCCGCAGCGTCATCCGATACGGACAGGGGGCACGGGGCAGCCAGGGCGTTGCCCCTGCCCATGACGCCCTCAGGGGGTCAGAAAGGTCACACCGGGAATGCGCGCCACCTCGGCCATGTCGTCCTCGTAGGCCTGCGACATCTCGGTGATCAGGTCGTCCGTCCAACCGGGCAGATCCAGTTCTTCCTCGATCTCGCCATCGATCGCGTAGCGGTCCAGAAACGCCCCCACGATCCTGCGACGCTGCATTTCCGAGGTGGTGGCGTTTTCCGACAAGTATTGCTGCATCCGCCTGAAGCCGGATTTTTCCATGATCGTCTGCACCAGGTCATCTGCCCCCGTCAGCTCGGACTCGTAGGGAACATCGGCCATCTCGCGCATGATCTGGCCCCACAGCAGGGGCGTATCCTCATTGCACCACACGGTCACGGGCGCGTCGGGCTGTTCGGTCCTCAGACGTCTGAGCATTTCGGACCAGGCAACGGCATGGGGTTGCATGTTTTCGATGAATTCCTCGAAGTCTGAGAACCGCGAGGCGGCGAACAGCGCCGGGATCAACGTGGCCGGATCGCGCATTCCGATGAAGAATTCGACCTGGGCCTCGGGAAAAAGCGCGCGCAGGTTGGTGGTCTGGCGTCCGATCATCGGCCAGATCTGGGCGCCCTGGATAACCAGCCTGTTGATGCAGATGAACCTGGGGTCCGACAAGACCAGGCGGTTGATCTGGGCTTCATCGACGATGGCGTCCAGCAGGGCTTCTTGAACATCGGGATTGGCCGGCCGCCCCTTGAGCGCCCTGGACGTATCCCGAATGACGGGCCGATAACGCCCGGGCGGTGGGATGATGACACCGCCTTCGGCCAGTCCGGCGCGGTTCTTCAGCAGCGACTTGACCAATAAATCACCATCGGTGCACGGCGCGCCGAGATGAAAAACGACCTGCATGTTGAATTGACCTTCCGGTTCTTCTGCCCGCCCGCGAACCTATACCGTGCAAGGCTGACGTGCCAACCCCGCACCTGATCTTGCACCTTGGCAGACCTTGACGTATTCGATGCCTGAGTGCCCCTATAGCTCAGCTGGTAGAGCATCTGATTTGTAATCAGAGGGTCCGCGGTTCGAGTCCGTGTGGGGGCACCAATTTTCACCTGTATCGCCGTGTTTTCAAGCCCTTGCACGCGTGATCGGCCGTGACTCAACGGGTTTTGGCCGCACGATGAACAAGCCCGAGGCGCGCCGGATCCGTGGCGGGGCGCGGTGCCCGGTTGATTCGCAGGGGCAAGGTCCGTCGACGCCGATCGGCCGGCTTGTGGCGGCGATTCTGGGCCGGGAGAATTGGCCTCTGCGGGTGTCGCGCGCTATCCGAAAGGACAGGGTGCTATCCCGATGATCCCCTTCCGGCCCAAGGAAAAGTGTGTATCGTGACAGCGGCGCGCCTTG
>Ga0102941_1000512_pt1 | contig 18015 bp, 21 predicted proteins | sample SalPonR2_C_D2_MG_FD_79281 | JGI IMG/M metagenome (GOLD analysis project Ga0102941, IMG submission 79281) | Salt pond soil microbial communities from South San Francisco under conditions of wetland restoration - Salt Pond MetaG R2_C_D2_MG | ecosystem: Environmental > Aquatic > Marine > Intertidal... | reverse complement strand
GCCGCCCTCCCGGACGGCCTGTCGGCCGGCAAGCCGGCCTCGGATCGAACCCTTCCTTTATTGCTAACGCGGGTTCGAACCCGACCAGCGTCAACACCATAATTTGGCGGAGAGGGCGGGATTCGAACCCGCGTTAGGGGGTTACCCTAAACTTGCTTTCCAAGCAAGCGCCTTCGACCGCTCGGCCACCTCTCCATCCGGGCCCGACACGCAGCGTCGGGGGCCGGGCAATGTAACTCACCCGCGGACCGGGTTCAATGAAATGGTGCCGGCGAGCGGCCTATAGGACGTCGACGATGCGCTCGTCCACGATGCTCCAGGCGAGGGAACCCCCTGTGCGGGGCACGAGGATCATCTCCTTGACCACGCTGCGCTCCTCCGGGGCCGCACCGAAACGCTGCACGAAGCGCACTCTGGCATTGCCGTCGGGAAGCGGCTCGACGCTCACGCTGCCCGCGTCGATACGGGTGGTCGCCGGGATCTCGAAACGGCTTCGCTGATCGTCGCGCCACGCTGCCGCATCATTATAGCCAGCGGGCGCATAAGCGTCGTCGTAATAAAGCAGCCAGGCATCGAAGTCTCGCTGCGTCCAGGCGCCGGACCAGTCGTTGAGAAAGGCCGTCACTTCGCGTGTCACCCGCGTTGCACCCGGCGCCGGCGCCGAGGAGCCTGCGACGACAACCGAACTGGGACGCAGCGGCAGGCCATCGGGATTCGGTTCGCCCGGCTCGGCATAGAACTGCGGCGGCTCGATGATGCAATTGTCGGAATCGGAGGCCAGCCGACCGCCGCCACCCCGGGCGTCGGGCAAGCGCAGTGCGCCGCGCTGGGGAGGTGCTTCCAGCCCCGGTGGAACCGCCAGCGGCGGACTGGCGCCAGCTTCCAGGTAAGGCCCGGGATCACAGGCCGAACGCGTAGCACAGCCGCTCAAGGCCAGTGCCATGATTAACAGGCCGAAGCCTCGAATCGGGGAAATCAAGATCGGTATTCCACTCCGGCGCGCGCCATGGCGACACGCACCTCGTCATGATGGCGGTCTTCGAGCGGCGTCAGTGGCAGCCGAATACCGGATTGAATGAGGCCCATCTGCATCACCGCCCATTTTACAGGGATCGGGCTGGGTTCGATGAACAGGGCGCGGTGGAGCCCCTCGAGCCGGTCGTTCAGCGCCGCCGCCTTGCGTGGCTCGCCATGGCATCCCGCCTCGGCGAGGCCGTGCATGAGCCGCGGCGCCACGTTGGCCGTCACGCTGATGAAGCCGTCACCGCCGGCCAGCAGGAAATCCATCGCCGTGGCGTCGTCTCCGCTCAGCAGGTCGAGGCGACCGCCCAGCAATTCCCTGAAACGGCCGATTCGGCCCACACCGGGGACCGCCTCCTTCACGGCCACGATGCCGGGCACCTCCGCCAGGCGGGCCACCGTCTCCGGGAGCAGGTCGCAGGCGGTGCGACTCGGCACATTGTAAAGGATCACAGGCAGGCCGGCCCGGGCGACCGCCTGGTAATGCTGGAACAGGCCTTCCTGGGTGGGACGGTTGTAGTACGGCGCCACGACCAGCGCCGCGGCCGCACCCGCTTCGCGTACCACCGCCGTGAGCTCGATCGCCCGAGCCGTCGAATTGCTGCCGCTGCCGCCGATGATGGACACACGCCCTGCAGCCGCCTCGAGCGCTGCACGGATCAGCCGGTCCAGCTCGGCCGAAGACAGGCAGGGGGACTCGCCGGTAGTCCCGGCGATGACGATGCCATCCGTGCCGGCTTCGACATGAAACTCGACCAGGCGCCCCAGCGCCTCGAGATCGAGGTCACCATCGTCATGCATCGGTGTGACCAGGGCCACGATGCTGCCGCCGAACATCGGCTGTCTCCCGGCGCAACAGCGCCTTTGATCCAACAGGTGATGGTATCGGTCGCTCCCGCAAGCGGCAAGCACGGTGAATGCGCGCTGCTCGGGGGCCGCGCTCTTCGCAGCCGGGACGGTTCCGAGTACACTCGTTGTCCTATCCTTCTCCCAGACTCCCCCTTCGTGTCCGGACAACAACCTTTGAAACAGCTGGTAGTGATATCCGCGGTCGGCGGCGACCGCTCCGGGGTCGTGCACGACCTCACGCGCGCTGTGCTCGACTGCGGCGGCAATATCCTCGACAGTCGCATGATCGCGCTGGGCGCCGAATTCGCGATGCTTCTCCTGGTTAGCGGCAGCTGGCATACGCTGGCGCGGCTCGAGTCGGAGCTCAAGAAGGTCGAGGAGCAGTCGGGGCTCTCGCTCGCCATGCGGCGCACAGAAGAACGCGAACCGCGTACCGACATGCTGCCCTACGCCATCGACGTCGTGTGCCTGGACCAGCCCGGCATCGTTTTCAACCTGGCGAGCTTTTTCGCGAGTCGCGAGATCGACATAGCGGAAATGGCCACCCGCAGCTACTCGGCCGCGCACACGGGCGCGCCGATGTTCTCGGTCCAGATCACGGTGAACATTCCCGGCAACCTGCAGATCTCGGCCTTGCGCGACGAGTTCATGGATTTCTGCGACCACCTGAATCTCGATGCGATCATGGAGCCCGTCAAGGGCTGACCGGAAAAGGAGACCAGACCATGCCGACCGCCGCCATTGGCAAGAAGATTCCCGCCTTCAAGCTGCCCGCAACCAGCGAGAAAACCCTGAGTCCCGGTGATTTCAAAGGCAAGAAACTCGTTTTGTTCTTCTATCCCAAGGACGACACGCCGGGCTGCACTCTCGAGGGCCAGGGTTTTCGGGACCATTACGCCGACTTCCAGGATGCCGGCGCAGAGATCGTCGGAGTCTCCCGCGACAGCGTCGCCTCGCACGAGAAATTCAAGAGCAAGTTCGATTTCCCTTTCGAACTGATCTCCGACGCCGACGAGAAGCTGTGTACGATCTTCAACGTCATGCGCGAGAAGAACATGTACGGTCGCAAGGTGATGGGCGTGGAACGCAGCACCTTTCTCATCGACGAGCAGGGCGTGCTCCGCCAGGAATGGCGCAAGGTCAAGGTGCCAGGTCACGTGGAAGAAGTCCTCGCGGCCGCCAAGACGCTCTGAATCCCACCATCCTGTCGCGTCCGATGCAAACCCGCCGTCAATGGCAGGAGTCACATTGAACAGCACGGAAAACCAACGTCGCGTCTTCGTTCTCGACACCAACGTGCTGATGCACGATCCGGCCGCCCTCTTCCGCTTCGACGAACACGACATCCACCTGCCGATGGTGGTGCTCGAGGAACTCGACGCCGGCAAGAAAGGCATGTCCGAGGCGGCGCGTAACGTGCGCCAGGTCAGTCGTTTCATCGACCAGATGATCAACGGCGCAGACAAGCAGCACATCGACCATGGCATCGAGATTCCCGGGGAACACCGGCTGAACGGGGCGGGGAACCGCCGTCCGGGCCGACTGTTCTTCCAGACGCGTCCGAACCAGCCGTTGCTTCCCGACACGCTGCCTGGCAATCGCGCGGACAACTCGATCCTGGAGAACTGCCTCATGCTGCAGGAGGCGCACCCGGATGCCCGCGTGACGCTGGTGTCCAAGGACATCAACCTGCGCATCAAGGCGACAATCCTCGGCGTGCACGCCGAGGATTACTACAGTGACCGGACCCTGGAAGATCTCGACCTGCTCTACTCGGGCTGTGAGGAGCTTGCTGCCGATTTCTGGGAATCGCACAGCCGCGAGATGGATTCGTGGAAGGAGGAAGGACGCACCTTCTATCGCATCAAGGGCGAGCGGGTGACGGACTGGCACGTCAACCAGTTCCTTTACCTCGAGGACGACAGCAATTTCGAAGCCCTCGTGCGTGAAGTCGATGGCGACTCCGCGGTCATCGAACTGGCCGCGGACTACCGCGGGCGCAACAACGTCTGGGGCATCACCGCACGCAACCGGGAGCAGAATTTCGCCCTCAACCTGCTCATGTCCGACAGCGTCGACTTCGTCACTATCCTCGGGCCCGCCGGCACCGGGAAGACCTTGCTCACACTCGCCTCCGCACTCGCCCAGACTCTCGACGACAGCCGTTTCCGCGAGATCATCATGACCCGCGTCACCGTACCGCTGGGCGAGGACATCGGTTTTCTCCCGGGCACCGAAGAGGAAAAAATGGAACCGTGGATGGGCGCACTCATGGACAACCTCGAGGTCCTCACACAAACGGAGGAAGGGGGCAACTGGGGCCGCGCCGCGACCCAGGACCTGCTGCGCAGCCGGATCAAGATCCGCTCGCTGAACTTCATGCGCGGACGCACTTTTCTCAATCGCTTCATCATCATCGATGAAGCCCAGAACCTGACGCCGAAACAGATGAAAGCCCTGATCACCCGGGCAGGACCCGGCACGAAGATGGTCTGCCTGGGCAACATCTCCCAGATCGACACGCCCTACCTGACGGAGACCACGTCCGGCCTGACCTATGTTGTGAATCGCTTCCGCGGCTGGCCGCATTCGGGCCATGTCACGCTGATGCGCGGCGAGCGCTCCCGGCTGGCGGACTACGCGTCGGACGCCCTTTGAGGGGAACCGCTCCCGCAGTCCGCCTGTCTCATTGACAAGCGCGCCCCTAGCCCGGCCAACGGAACCCCCATGTCGAAGCGTTTTTTCATCGTCCTGGCCGCCTCGCTGCTGACCGCGGTCAGCGGCGCGGACCCGCACCGGGACCTGCCTGACATCGGCAGCCCGGCGGACACCGTTTTCACTCGGAGCCAGGCCGAGGCGATCGGGCGCAGCGTGCTGCGACAGCTCCGGGAACAGGGCAGCGTGCTCGAGGACCCGGAGATCGCGGAGTACATTTCCGATCTGGGCCAGCGCGTCGCATCGCAGGCGCACGAAGGCGAGCACACGTTCAACTTCTTCGTCGTCAACGACGACGCGATCAATGCCTTCGCGCTGCCCGGTGGTTATGTGGGGATCAACAGCGGACTGGTCACGGCGACTCGCAGCGAGAGCGAACTCGCAGGGGTTCTCGCCCACGAGGTCGCACACGTCATCCAGAAGCATATCGCCCGCCGCATCGCGGGCACCGGGCGAAGCAGCATGCTCGCGACGGCGGCCGTGCTCGCCGCCATCCTGCTGGGGGCCGGCGGGGATGCCGTGCCGGCCGTCATCGCAGGCGCGCAGGGCCTCGCGATCCAGGAACAGATCAATTACACGCGTGCCAACGAGTACGAAGCGGATCGGGTCGGGCTGCAGTATCTGGCGCGTGCGGGCTTCGACCCCATGGGCATGCCGTCCTTTTTCGAAGTCCTGTCCCGGCAGGCCGCCATGCCCGGGTCACGCCTGCCCGAGTTCCTCCAGACCCATCCCCTCACCAGCACCCGGATCGCGGAGACCCGCGATCGCGCGGTACGGACGCCCGTCGCCGAGGTCCGGGAGAGCTCGACCTACGAACTGATGCGAGCGCGGATCCACGTTCTTAATGCGCGTTCGACCGACGAAGCACTGCGACGCTTCGCAAGTCCGCCGAGGGCCGCACCGGACTTCGGGGCGCTGGGCCATCGCTACGGCCATGGCCTGGCGCTGATGCGCGCGGGGCGTTACGCGGAGGCCGCCAGCCGGTTCCAGGCGCTCGTCGATGAGCATCCGACCACGGTGGCGTTTCATTCCGCCCTCGGAGAAGCCCTGATCCTGGCGGGGCGACATGCCGAAGGACTCGAGGTGTTCGCGCATGCCGCCCGGCTCTTCCCGCGCAATCGGCCGCTGACCGTGCGCCACGCCGAAGCACTGCTCCGCACGCGTAACTTCGACCAGGCGCATGCGATCCTTCTCGATATTTTCAATGTCGTGCGCCCGACCCCGCCGCAGGTACGCCTCATCGCAAATGCCGCCGACGCGGCCGGACTGCACGCAGAAGCGTTGTTCTACATGTCCGAGTATCATCTGCTCACGGGCGAACTGGACATGGCCCTGGACAAGCTGCGCCTGGCGTTGCTGGAACCGGACCTGCAGGCCTGGCAGCAGGCCCGCTTCGAGGCGCGGATCGCGGAACTCGAGCCTTTTCTGCAGCAGCGCCGTGCCAGCCGCGGTCGCAGCGACGACAACGAATAACCGAAGCAAAGGACCGGAGCAGGAACGATGTTTGTCGAAAGAATCCGCAAGCGGCTGCCGGCCCTCGTCGTGGCCTCACTCTCGCTGGGCCTCATGGCCGGCTGCGCCTCCATGGGCGGCGCGCCTGACGAAGGCAGCAACTACGACCCACTGGAACCGCTCAATCGCCAGGTGTTCGAATTCAACCGGACGGCCGACAAGTACCTGCTCAAGCCGCTGGCGCAGGGCTACGACTACGTGCTGCCGACCCAGGTCAAGGCCAGCGTCACGAACTTTTTCCGCAACGTGAACAGTCCGATCCTGGTGCTCAACCACCTGTTGCAGGGCAACCTGGTTGAAGCGGGCAAGCAGTCCGGGCGCTTCGTGATGAACACGACACTCGGCATGTTCGGCCTGCTCGATCCCGCAACCTCGATCGGGCTGGAACGCAAGAGCGCCACGTTCAACCAGACGTTCGGGAAATGGGGCGTGCCGTCGGGTCCCTACCTCATGCTGCCGTTCCTCGGCCCGAGCTCGGTCCGCGGTGTGGCCGGGGTGGCGGCTCGCATAGAGACCGACGTCATCTGGAATTATCTGGATGACGAACGGAGCATCCGCGACAAGCTGCTGGTGCTCGAAATCATCAATACGCGGCAACGCCTGCTGTCGATCGACCGCATGATCGATCGAGCACCGGACCCCTACATTTTCGTGCGGGAATCGTATCGGCAAAACGTGGAATTCGAGATTCGCGGACCCGGAGACGAAGACGACGACATCGGCCTGGATTTCGAAGACGAGGTCTGGGAAGACGACGATTTGAGCGGCGACACCCCGCCGGAGGCCGACCGCTAGCTAATCACCGGTCGTCCAGCGTGCGGCCCGGTCGAGCATGTACTCCACTTCGCTGATCTGCGCAATGGAGACGATTTGCGCGGGGACGCGATGAAAGCTGATCTCGCGCGCGCTGTTCCTGGCCCAGTTCACCCATTCGAGCAGCAAGGCCAGGCCCGCGCTGTCGGCCCGCCTGACCTCGCCCAGATCGACATCCAGGGTCGAGTAAGGCGCGAACAATTCCCTGCTCTCCTCGAGAGCGCCGACCACCGTCTGGAAACTGAGGTCGCCACGCACGGCAAAACGCCCCTCGCCGCGATCCTCGAACTCGACCTGCCCCGGGCCGATCTCGGCAATTATGTCCGCGGTCGCGCTCAAGACTCCTCGCTCTCGAGTTCGGCACGGAGTTCCTCGATGACGCCTTCCACGCCCTTGGCACGGAACTCGCTGGCGTACTGATTCCGATAGTTGGTCACGTAGGAAATGCCCTCGACCACGACGTCGTAGAGCAACCAGCGATTGTCCACCAGACGCAGCCGATAACTGATCGGCACCGGGGTGCCATCCTGGAGACGCACCTCGGAATCGACCATCACGCGGCCTTCCGCCGGATCGCCCCTGGTCCCGGTAATGCGCAGCTGGTCCGCCTCGTACTCGAGAATGCCGTCTCCGTAGCTGCCCAGGAGCTTGCGATAAAGTGCCGTAATGAACGCCTCGCGCTGCTCGGGCGTGGCCTCGCGCCAGTAGCGGCCCATGACGAGCTGTCCCGTGTACTGCCGGTCCCAGCGCGGCAGCAGCACTTCGTCCACGAGAGAGAACAGCTTTTCCGGGTGCTTCGCCAGTTCCTCGCGGCGGCCCTCGATGGCCTCCATGGTCAGGTCGGACGCATCGCGAATGACCTGTTCAGGCGTGCGCTCGGGGGCCTCCTGCGCGTGCGCCGCAGCCGCGGTGACCGCGCCCATCGCGAGCATCGCTACGGCAATTCTCATGCGCATCATTCTCACATTCATGTTCTATTCTCCGCCGCCCTGGCTGAACAGGTACTTGCTGATGAGTTGCTCGAGGACGACGGCCGATTGCGTAAACGGGATCTCGTCGCCATCCTCGAAATAGTCCTCGGCCCCGCCCGGCTGCAGGCCGACATACTGCCCGCCCAGGATGCCCTGGGTCAGGATGCTGGCATCCGAATCGCTCGGAATCCGGTCGTAGCGGGACGCGATCCGCATCGTCACGACCGCCTCGAGCCGCTCGTTGTCGAATTCTACCTCGGTGACCCTGCCGATCTGCACCCCGGCAATCGATACCGGCGAGCGGGTCTTGAGACTGCCGACCTGGTCGAAGCGGGCCGTGAGCTCGTAGCCCTCGTCGCCCTCGTAGGCATCGAAGCTCGTGACCCTCGTCGTCAGGAAAAACAGCGCCAGTATGCCCATGAAGACAAATAATCCGGTGCCGAGTTCCACAGCGCGTGTTTGCTGCATAGCTCTAGTTCCCTCCCAACAGCCAGGCCGTGAGCATGAAATTCAGGACCAGGACGGTCAGTGACGTATGGACCACGCCACGCGTCGTGGCGCGCCCTACCCCTTCGGCGGTCGGCACACAATTGTACCCCTCGAAGACCGCGAGCAGGCTGGCGGCAATGCCGAAGAAGACGCTCTTGATGACGCCGGACATGACGTCGTCACGCAGATCGACCTGGGCCTGCATCTGCGACCAGAAGGCCCCCTCGTCCACGCCCAGGATGATCACACCCTCCAGCCAGGCGCCGAAAATGCCCATGGCGCTGAAAATGACCGCGAGGATCGGCATGGCGATGACGCCGCCCAGGAAACGGGGCACGACCACGCGCTTGATCGGGTCGACAGCCATCATCTCCATGCCGGACAACTGGTCCGTGGCGCGCATCAGGCCGATTTCCGAGGACAGCGCCGTTCCTGCGCGCCCCGCGAACAGCAGCGCGGTGACCACGGGCCCGAGTTCCCGGACCAGCCCGAGGGCGGCCACCATGCCGATCGTGTCCTCCGCGCCGAACCGTGACAGCGTCAGGTGGGCTTGCAACGCGAGCACCATGCCGACGAAGAAGCCGGCCAGCATGATCACCACCAGCGACTGCACGCCGGTCACGTAAACCTGCTTGATGATCAGGCGGGGCCGCGCCAGCGCATACGGCATGTTGACGATGATCCGCAGCAGAAACAGCTGGCCGGCGCCGAAGGTGCCGAAGAACCCGCGGAGCGAATAAAGCACCTCGAGAGCCAGCCGGCGCAGTCCCCTGATGGTCGCGTTGCTCACCGGTTTTCGCCCAACGGATAACGCCCTGTCACTTGCCGCTGCGCGAAAGCAGCTGCTCGCTGTAGTCGGGGGCGGGATAATGGAAAGGGACCGGCCCGTCGGCCATTCCCGCCATGAACTGCACCACCGTCTCCGAGTGGTGGTCCTGCAAATCCTGCGGCGTGCCCGAAGCGACGACGCGCCCTTCGGAAAGCAGGAAGGTGCAATCTGCGATCGAGGAGACCTCGTCCACGTCGTGAGTGACCACCACGCTGGTCAGGCCGAGCGCGTCGTTCATGCGCCTGATGAGCCGCACGACGACGCCCATCGAGATTGGGTCCAGCCCCACGAAAGGCTCGTCGTAGTAGATGATTTCCGGGTCCATGACTATGGCACGCGCCAGTGCAACGCGCCGTGCCATCCCGCCGGACAACTGCGAGGGCATCAGCTGCCAGGCGCCGCGGAGTCCGACGGCATGCAGCTTCGTCAGGACGATATGGCGGATGAGCCGCTCCGACAGCCGCGTGTGCTCGCGCAACGGGAATGCGACGTTGTCATACACGCTCAGGTCGGTGAGTAATGCGCCGTTCTGGAACAGCATGCCGACACGCTTGCGCATGCGAAAAAGTTCACGACGGCTCATTTTCGTAACCTCGGCGCCGTCGAAGGTCACGCTGCCGTGATCCGGAAGCTCCTGGCCCGTGATGAGGCGCAGCAGCGTCGTCTTGCCGGTCCCGCTGGGCCCCATGATCGCCGTGACGCCGCCGCGGCGGATATCGATGTCGAGGCCGTCGAAGATCATCGTCTGGCCGCGCGCATAGGCCAGGTCGCGGATCGACACGATGTTGTCGCTGCCCGGACAGCCGGAGCGAACCGCTGGGCGTGGCCCCTCGACTCCGGACAGGCTCACTCAGTTCGCTCCGGACTCGAGAGCCGGCTTGTATTCGCCACGGCGCGCCAGGTGATTCATGCGAGCCCGGTGGGCGAAGGCCTGCGCACCGGCTTCCAGCCTGCCCTTGTCGCCGCCCCAGGAACGCAACGCGGACGCCTGCAGGGCACGGCCGTAGGAGAAGGACAGCTCCCACGGGTGCGGGCCGAGGCGGTTCATCGCATTGAGATTGGCCGTGGCCTCCTCCTCGCTCTGCCCGCCCGAAAGGAACGCAATCCCGGGCACCGCCGCCGGCACATGCCGTCGCAGGCAACGCACGGTGGCCTTTGCAACCTCCTCGACGGTGGGCTGCTGCGGGCAATCCTGCCCCGCGACCACCATGTTCGGCTTGAGAACGATACCTTCGAGGACGACACGGTGACGCGCAAGGGCGGAGAACACCTCCAGCAGCACCGCGTCGGTGACCGCCTCGCAGCGGGCCAGGTCATGGTCACCGTCCATCAGGACTTCCGGTTCCACGATCGGCACGATATCCGCTTCCTGACAGAGCGCCGCATAGCGCGCGAGAGCGTGGGCATTGGCCTCGATGCAAAACGCGGTCGGGATCTCGTCTCCGATCGCGATCACGGCGCGCCACTTGGCGAATCCGGCGCCCAGGGAACGGTATTCCTCGAGACGCTTGCGCAGACCGTCCAGCCCTTCGGTGACCGTCTCGCCCGGAAAGCCCGCCAGCGGCTTGGCCCCGGCATCGACCTTGATGCCGGGTACGATCCCTCGGCCGGCCAGCAACTCCGGGAATGGCACGCCCGACCCCGTCTGCTGGCGCAGTGTCTCGTCGAACATGATCACCCCGCCGATCCAGTCTTCAATGCCGGGCGCCGTGAACAGCATTTCGCGGTAGACACGCCGATTCTGCTCGGTGTTCTCGACACCGATCGGATCAAAGCGCTTCTTGATCGTCGGGTGGCTTTCATCCGCCGCCAGGATGCCCTTTCCGGGCGCCACCATGGCGCGCGCTATCTTGTTGAGTCCATCGAGGTTCATCGCATCCTCCGCGCGTGCTGAAGACCGCCCTGCACCGTATCGGCCGGCGAGGAAATTATGGCCGGGTTTCAAACCAGCAATGTTAGCATAGCGCCCCCTTTCGCCCCGTGAACCAGGCCGCAGACGTCCTCCGGCTGCAGAGGCCCCGGCAACCGGAAAACACCCCCCGGGGTTGGCCCGAGGGTCAATCAGGACTAAAATGGTGCCCATTGAGCGCTGGGCCGACAGGAACGGGGACGCAGATGCTGAAAATGAGTCGCCTGACGGACTACGGAACCGGTGTGCTGGCCTACCTCGCCGGCACCGGGACGAAGCCGCAGAGCGCGAGCGGGGTTGCCGAGCAGACCGGGTTGCCGGCCGCGACGGTCAGCAAGATCCTCAAGTCGCTGACGCGTGCGGGCCTGGTCACTTCGCACCGGGGTGCCCAGGGCGGTTACGCACTGTCCCGGCCGGCGGAAGAGATCACCGCGGCGGAAGTGCTCGATGCGCTGGAAGGGCCGCTGGCCCTGACCGAGTGCGCCACCGAATTGGGCAGCTGCGAACTGGAGTCGCTCTGCCTGGTGGGCACGGCGTGGCAGCGGATCAATATCGCAATCCGCGGCGCGCTCGACGAAATCAGCCTTGCCGAGCTGGCAAGCATGGAAGCGGGCCGCCGACTGCGGGTCGATTTGAGAACCCTGGTGTCGTCGCCCGGCAGGACGGCACGACTGGAACGCGGCTGACGCCGCGGGGAGTAGACATGGCAACCGGACAGCAAGACGTCGAAGAACTGGTCGCACGCAAGTACCGCCACGGCTTCGTGACGGACATCGAATCCGACACCGTTCCGCCCGGACTCGACGAGTCCGTGATCCGGCTCATCTCGCTGAAGAAAAAAGAGCCGGACTTCCTGCTGCAGTGGCGCCTCAAGGCGTACGAACACTGGCTGACGATGCCGAAGCCCAACTGGGCCCACGTGAATATCGCGCCGATCGACTACCAGGCGATCTCGTATTATTCGGCGCCGAAAAAGAAAACGGACGGGCCGAAGAGCCTCGACGAGGTCGACCCCAAGCTGTTGGAAACCTACGATAAGCTCGGCATCCCGCTGCACGAGCGTGCGCGCCTCGCAGGCGTGGCGGTCGATGCCGTGTTCGACAGCGTTTCCGTAGCCACGACATTCAAGAAGAAGCTCAACGAAGCCGGCGTCATCTTCTGCCCGTTCTCCGAAGCCGTGCAGGATCATCCGGAACTGCTCGAGCAGTACCTCGGCAGCGTCGTCCCGACGGGAGACAACTTCTTCGCCGCGCTGAACTCCGCGGTGTTTACCGACGGATCCTTCGTCTACGTGCCCAAGGGCGTGCGCTGCCCCATGGAATTGTCCACCTATTTCCGCATCAACGCGGCGAACACTGGACAGTTCGAGCGGACCCTGATCATTGCCGACGAGGGCAGCCATGTCAGTTACCTGGAAGGCTGCACCGCGCCCATGCGCGACGAGAACCAGCTGCATGCCGCGGTGGTGGAGCTCGTGGCGCTGGACGATGCGGAGATCAAGTATTCCACGGTGCAGAACTGGTACCCGGGCGACGAGAACGGTGTCGGCGGCATCTACAACTTCGTCACCAAGCGCGGCGACTGCCGGGGACGCAACGCCAAGATCTCCTGGACGCAGGTCGAGACCGGCTCGGCGATCACCTGGAAATATCCGAGCTGCATCCTGCGCGGCGACAACTCGGTCGGCGAGTTTTACTCGGTGGCGCTGACGAACCATTACCAGCAGGCCGACACCGGCACCAAGATGGTCCACATCGGCCGCAACACGAAGAGCACCATCGTCTCCAAGGGCATCTCCGCCGGACGGGGACAGAATGCCTACCGCGGGCTGGTGAAAATCATGCCGAGCGCCGAGGGTGCGCGCAACCACACGCAATGCGATTCACTGCTCATGGGCAGCGACTGCGGCGCGCACACGTTCCCGTACATGGAGATCGCCAATCCCGGCGCCGTGGTCGAACACGAAGCGACCACGTCGAAGATCAGCGAGGACCAGCTGTTCTACTGCCGCCAGCGCGGCATTTCGGAAGAAGACGCCGTGAACATGATCGTGAACGGTTTCTGCAAGGAAGTATTCCGCGAATTGCCCATGGAATTCGCCGTCGAAGCCCAGAACCTGCTGAGCGTCAGCCTTGAAGGCGCGGTCGGCTGAGCAACCAGGAAACGCTCTTATGCTAAGTATCAACAAGCTCTGCGCCCGCGCCGGCGGGCGCGACATCCTCAAGGGACTCGACCTGGAGGTCGGCTCCGGCGAAGTGCATGCCATCATGGGTCCGAACGGCTCCGGCAAGAGCACGCTGGCCGGCGTCCTCGCCGGCCGCCCGGACCTCGAAGTCACCGGCGGGAGCGTGACCTACCGCGGCCACGACCTCCTGGAGATGGACCCGGAAGAACGGGCGCGCGAGGGCGTGTTCCTCGCCTTCCAGTACCCGGTGGAGATCCCGGGCGTGAACAACGTCTACCTGCTCAAGGCAGCGCTGAACGCCATCCGCAAGCATCGCGGCGAAGCGGAGCTCGACGCCTTCGAGTTCCTCGCCCGTATCAAGGACAAGACGAAGCTGATGCAGATGGATGACAGCTTCCTCAACCGCGGCGTGAACGAAGGATTCTCCGGGGGCGAGAAGAAGCGCAACGAAGTGCTGCAGATGGCGGTGCTCGAACCGGCGCTCGCCGTTCTCGACGAGACCGACTCCGGCCTCGACATCGATGCCCTGAAGGTCGTCGCGGACGGCGTGAACAGCCTGCGCTCCCCGGACCGTTCCATGATCGTGGTCACGCACTACCAGCGTCTCCTCGACTATATCGTCCCGGACTTCGTCCACGTCCTGTCGGGGGGGAGGATCGTTCGCTCGGGCGGCAAGGAACTTGCTCTCGAACTCGAAGCGCGCGGCTACGACTGGTTGCGCGACGGAGCCGACGCGGCATGAGCGTCGCCGCCGAGCGTGCAGTGAGCGCACCGTCGTTGCCCGACTGGATCGAGGCCGCCGCAGCGCGAGCCGAAGGCCCGGCGTGGCTGGCAGAGCGGCGCCAGGCCGGGCTGGAGCATTTCGCGGCCGCCGGATTCCCTTCCCGCCGGGACGAGGACTGGAAATACACCGACCTCAAGCTGGTGACGCGGCGTGAGTTCGGGGACACAGGCGAAACAGACCTGGCCGTGCCGGGGATAGACGGCCTGGAATGCCCTGCCCTGGTGTTCGTCAACGGACGGCTCGCGGAAACACGCCACCTGCCGGAAGACGCCGTGGCGATGCCCCTTGCCGAAGCGCTGGCCGCGGGCCATCCGGCATGCAAGGAGTGGCTGGGGCGGATTGCGCGACCCGAACGGCATCGCTTCGCCGCGCTGTCCACGGCGCTGTTCACGGATGGCGTGCTGCTGGATATCCCGGCCGACCTGGAACTCACCGAGCCCTTGCGGCTGGTGTTCCTGGCCGTCGAGGGCGACACCCCCGGGCTCGCCTGTCCGCGCGTGCTGCTGCGCGCCGGAACCAACAGCCGCGCGAAGATCATCGAGCATTACGGCGAGGGTCACGGGCAGGCGCTGAACCTGCCCGTGACCGAAATGATTCTTCACCCCGGCGCCAGGATCGACCATTACCGCATCCAGGAAGAAGCCGGCAAGGCCTTCCATATCGGCGCGCTGGCCGCACGGATCGAGAGCGACGCGACCCTCGTCAGCCACAACTTTTCCGTTGGCTCGCGCATCGCGCGGGTCGATGTGGATGTCAACCTCGCCGGGCCCGGAGCCTCTGTCGAGATGAACGGCTTGTATGTCGTGCGCGACCGCCAACATGCCGACAGCCATACGCGGGTGGATCATGCCGTCCCGCGAACACGCAGCGACGAGCTCTATCGCGGCGTCCTCGCCGGCAAGAGTCGCGCTGTGTTCAACGGCAAGGCCATCGTCCATCCGGGTGCCGCCGGCACCGACGCCCGCCAGTCCAACGCCAACCTGCTCCTCTCGCCCGACGCCGAGGTCGATACCAAGCCGGAACTGGAAATCTACGCCGACGACGTGAAATGCGCCCACGGGGCCACGACCGGGCAACTCGACACGGCGGCGCTGTTTTATCTGCGCACACGCGGCATCGACGAAGAGACCGCCCGCAGCCTGCTGACATTCGCTTTCGCGGATGAAGTGATGGCACGCATGACGCTCGCGCCCCTGCGGCGCCATGCCGAACAGCTGGTCGTCGGCCGCCTGCCGGACGCAGATCGCATCAGGGAGTTCACATGAGCGAAGCCACACTGCGAGCCACTCCGCCAGCCGTTGCTTTCGACGTCGAGGCCGTACGGCAGGACTTTCCTGTCCTGCACCAGGACGTGCACGGCAAGCCTCTCGCCTACCTGGACAGCGCCGCCTCCGCGCAACGCCCCACCCAGGTCATCGAGGCCATGGGCGAGTATTACCGCCGCGATCACGCGAATGTGCATCGTGGGGTCCATACCCTCAGCCAGCGCGCCACCGAGGCGTTCGAGGGCGCGCGCGAAAAGATCTCCGGCTTCATCAATGCGCCGTCGAGCCGCGAGGTCATTTTCACGCGCGGCACGACCGAGGCGATCAACCTCGTGGCGCAAAGCTGGGGGCGGACGAACGTCGGCCCCGGCGACGAGATCGTGATTTCGTACCTCGAGCACCACGCCAACATCGTTCCCTGGCAGATGCTCTGCGAACAGACAGGCGCCACGCTGCGGGTCATCCCGATGACCCAGAGCGGCGAAATCGACCTGGCGGCGGCCGAGACCATCATCGGTTCCCGAACCCGCCTGCTGGCCTTCGGCCATGTCTCCAATGCGCTCGGCACCATCCACCCCGTGGCCGCACTGGTCAAGCTCGCCCGCGCCGCCGGCGCGCTGGTGCTGCTGGATGGGGCCCAGGGCGTGCCGCACATGCGTGTGGACGTGCAGGCGCTGGATTGCGACTTCTACGCATTTTCCGGTCACAAGCTGTTCGGGCCCACCGGGATCGGCGTGCTCTGGGGTCGCGAGGCCCTGCTGCGCGACATGCCGCCCTGGCAAGGGGGCGGCGACATGATCCTGTCGGTCAGCTTCGAGAAGACCACCTACAACGACCTGCCGTGGAAGTTCGAGGCCGGCACCCCGCATATCGCGGGTGCCATCGGGCTCGGCGCCGCGATCGACTATCTCGAGCAGATCGACTTCGACGCCGCCGCAGCCTGGGAGCAGGAATTGCTCCACTATGGCACGGCCACGCTCGGGGCAGTCGATGGCCTCAGGATCATCGGCACCGCCCCGCACAAGGCTGCCGTGATCTCCTTCGCACTCGAGGACGTGCATCCGCACGACATCGGCACGATCGTCGATCACGCGGGCATCGCGATCCGCACGGGCCATCACTGCGCGATGCCGGTCATGGAGTACTACGGGGTGCCTGCCACAGCGCGCGCGTCGTTCGCCTTCTACAACACGAAGGACGAGATCGACCGGCTTGCCACCGCCCTGCTGCAGGCGCGCGAGGTGTTCGCCTGATGGACCTGGCGGATCTCTATCGCGACGTCATCGTCGACCACAACCGGAATCCGCGGAATTTCCGCAAGATTCCGCCGCCCTGCGAACACGCCGAAGGCCTGAATCCCCTGTGCGGCGACAAGCTGCAGGTGTATGTCCGCGTGGATGCCGATGATCGCATCGAGGATGTATCATTCGAGGGTTCCGGCTGCGCCATATCCGTGGCCTCGGCATCACTCATGACGGAGTCGCTGCGCGGCCTGACGCGCCCCGAAGCGGAGGCGCTCTACGATCGCATCCACGGCATGCTGACCGGGACCGAGGAAGCCGACATCGACACGGTGGGCAAGCTGGCCGCACTTGCCGGGGTGCGCGCCTATCCGAGCCGTGTGAAATGCGCCAGTCTTTGCTGGCATACCATTCATTCCGCCCTCGCCGGGGGCGGTGTCGTCAGCACCGAGTAAGGTCAACCATGTACGGACAAGACAGCGAACCCGTGACCCTCGCACGCGACTGCAAGGCGATCATCGTGCCGGCGGGCGACCAGGTGATCCTCCGCAAGGGCGCGCGCGGCCTCATCACGCAGGCCCTCGGCGGCAGTTTCACCGTGTACCTCGACGGCAACCTGTTCCGCATTGCCGGCGAGGATGCCGACGCACTGGGCAAGGATCCGGTCGCGCGCCCGGAGCTACCGCCCAACGCCGCCGACGAAGATGTCGAGGAACTGGTCTGGGAGCAGCTGCGGACCTGTTTCGACCCGGAGATCCCGATCAACATCGTGGACCTCGGCCTGATCTACACCTGCCAGCTGAAACCGGCCGACGAGGGCCAGCGCGATGTCGAGGTCATGATGACACTCACGGCGCCGGGCTGCGGCATGGGCGAAGTGCTCGTCATGGACGTGAAGGACAAGCTCGAGATCATCCCGACGGTGCGGGAAGCGCGGGTCGAACTGACATTCGATCCACCATGGAACCGCGACATGATGTCGGAGGCCGCGAGACTCCAGACGGGCATGTTCTGATGGGCCAGTGGCACGATGTGGTGGCCGAAGGAAAGATCGAGCGAGGCAGCTACGCGCTCGTCGAGACAGACGAGTTGACGGCTGCCGTGTTCAACGTAGATGGCACCCTGTACGCCATCGAGGATGTCTGCACGCACGACGGCGCCGAACTGGCGGGCGGCCCCGTGGTCGGCGACCAGGTCGTCTGCCCGCGACACGGCGCCCGGTTCTGCCTGCGCACCGGCCGGGCGCTGAGTCCCCCCGCTTACGCCCCGGTGCAGACTTTTCCTGTCCGTGTCCGCAACGGCCGGATCGAGGTCGAGCTGCCGGAAGAGGACTGAAGCGATGCGCCGGCTCATTCTGCTGCGCCATGGCAAGTCCGGCTGGGATGACGCGCGTCTGGACGACTTCGATCGCCCCTTGGCGCCGCGCGGACTGC
>Ga0102941_1000511_pt1 | contig 18056 bp, 11 predicted proteins | sample SalPonR2_C_D2_MG_FD_79281 | JGI IMG/M metagenome (GOLD analysis project Ga0102941, IMG submission 79281) | Salt pond soil microbial communities from South San Francisco under conditions of wetland restoration - Salt Pond MetaG R2_C_D2_MG | ecosystem: Environmental > Aquatic > Marine > Intertidal... | reverse complement strand
TCCGGCTACTGACATAGTCGCCTCACCTAGGCGAACAGCAGGTATATCCCGTATATCGCCCCGCAGCTGATGGCTGCGGAAGTCCAGAACATGGCGTTTCGCAGCAGGATATCGGTCAAGTCTGTTTGCCTGATATGCCCCTCGTCGAAGGATGCTGAGTATTCAACGGCCTGATGATAGGGCTGTTGGTGCCGCTTCGCGTTCGCAAAATCGCCGTTCTCATACATGTCCAAAACCCGTCCAATTTCTGCGGTCTTAACGCATTCCCGAATGCCCTAGGTCCACAAACGCTTCCTTGCGCTTATTCGTTAGATCGCAAACGTAAACAGTTCCTTACTGTTAAGATGCTAGAAAAAGACTTGGCCATCAATGTGGCGACTTTTGGGCAGAGGGTGGAATAAATTTTAATGTAATAAAAACAATGATTTGGCGGAATTTCGATGAGCGAAAGCTTGCCTCTTTCCGCAAAAAGCCATGATTTTCCACTGTTTCCGGGCTGGAAACCCTGCCGAATACGCCGAATTGTGGCAAGCCGTGGTCGCTCCGTGCGGCTGCAAGGGGAATCGTGAGAATAAAGTGGCGCGGCGCATGGTGGCGCGATCGTCACGGGGCCAAACCGCGTTCCAGCAACAGCGGGTTAAACGATCGTGACCGTGGCTTTGAACAGTGGGCTTCGGTCCGTGTCCAGCCATCCGATACCTGGCTCACACAGGCCCAGTTGAAGCACGTATCTTCCCGGAGTTTCCGGTGCCTGAACGTGGATCTCGACCTGATGTTCAGAGCCCGGAGGAATCTCGACATCCAGCGCCCCCGACCCTGCAGGCGTGACGGGTTCCCCCGTCTCGGCGTCACGCCACAGGCCCGCGACGACCCGGCTGCCGTCCGTGGACGGTCCGATGCTGGTTTCGCCTCGGTTCGCGACACCGACCTCCAGCGTCCGGCCGTCCCCGGCCGCCCATTGGTCCCGGATCGGCGGCAACTCGATACCGATGGCGTGAGAGGCGTCCGAAAGCGACCGGTAGCACGACGCTTCGGCGTCCGTCAGCCTGTGTTTCAGCCGATCGACGAAGGGGCCGACATTTGCGGCGTCGAAATATTGGGCATGGCCGCCAGGGACGATATCCCACACCACTTCGCGGTGCATCTTCTGCCATCCCACCTGCGGTTGCTCGAATTCGAAGAACGGGTTGAAGCGCCCGCTGTCTGCCCCGAAGAACAGGGCGATTCGTCCCGGGTACGGGGTGGCGGGCACATATTCCAGAAGGCTGAGTTGCGGCACCGTTTTGCCGTTCAACATCAGCGAACGGGCGACGAATTCGGCAATGCGACCAGCCTGGCAATTGCCGCCGACATGGTAGGGTCCAGTCGGTTCGAGTCTGGCCAGTTCGAGGGCATACATCCTTGCCAGATCACCCGATCTTTCACGCCGATAGGTCTTGTCCATGACGACTTTGCTCATGGACCGGAACGCGTAAAGCGGCTGGTCCGGCCCCAGCTGTTCGGCCATGGCCGCCGGTTCATGAGCGCCGTTGAAGCACCAGAAGAGGGGTGGCTTGCGGCCCTGCCGGTTGAAGGCAAAGATCGGCAGGGTGTCGGACACGGGTTCGCCCGGCCACCCGGCCACGGCCAGCCGCAATTGCCGCAACAGTTCGGGCGATACAGCGCTGGCAGCGGTGTCGCCTTCCTGGGTGCGGAGTTTCCGCATCCGCAAATAGCCGGTCGCGCGACGTTGCAGCCTTTCCAAAAGGCCACGTTTCTGGCCGGTTTTGCGCCTGGGGGCGACCTGTGCCATCCCGGCGGCCAAAGGCGCATCGGCACTTGGTTCCGGATCTGTCGCATCCGCATCGTCCAGCAATTTCGCCAACATGCTCAACGTGCAATTCCCGTCGATCGCCGTTGGTGGAAACTGCACGCCGAATTTTTCCTCGACGCTCAGCACCATGTGCACGAACGAGATCGAGTCGCCCCCGGCATCGAAGAAATTGGAGTCACAGCTGAAGTCCGGGGTGCCAAGAACCTCGCGCCATATATCGACCACCTGCCTTTCGCGGCTTGTGGCGGGGGCAACGATCACCTGCGCGGTGTCGGTGTCTGCATCGGCGGCGGCGGCCAGGATCGCCTTGAGCGCCTTTCGATCAACCTTGCCGTTCTTGGAGAGCGGGATCGCCTCGACCCGTTTGAAGGTGGACGGGATCAAGGCTGCGGGCAGATGCTTTGCCAGGTCGGATTTCAGGTCGGCCGCGGCAATCTCGTCGTTGCTGACGCAAAATGCGGCCAGGCGGATGCTTTCTGTTCCGGTCGCCACGACCGCACAGGCCGCGACCCGGTCATGTTTCAACAGATTGGCTTCGACTTCGGACAGTTCGACGCGGACACCGTTGACCTTGACCTGGTCGTCGATGCGGCCGTGATGCACGATATGTCCGTTCTCGTCGATCCGGCCCAGGTCACCCGAGCGATACAAGGTCCCGCCGTCGTGAAACGGGTCGGCGACGAAAGCGGCGCGGGCGGCGTCGGGCGCCTTGAGATAGCCCGACGACAACCGGATACCGCCGATACACAATTCCCCAAGCATGCCGCGAGGCACCGGGTTCAGGCCGGCGTCCAGGACGTGGACGGTCGCATCCGGCGCGGGTTTGCCCACCGGAATGATGGCTCTTTGGTCGACACTTCGGTCGAACCGGTGGCGCGTCGTGGCCATCGTGGTTTCCGTTGGGCCAAACCAGTTTTCGATGGCGACGTCCGGCCCGAATGCGTCTTGCGCCGCACTGGCCAGTTCGCGCGACAATTGCTCGCCGATGATCTGGATGACCCTGATCCGCTTGAGCATGCGCGGTTTCATCACCAACAGCCGCAACTGTGACGGGGTCACGGTCAATGCATCCACGGCGTCGTCGTCGATCACATCCATCAGGGCCAGGCGGCCGGCCTCGTCCGGGTCGGGATAGACCGCCGCACAGCCGCCACTGACCAGTGAGGTGAAGATCCGGTAGGGCGCCTCGAAGGACAAGGTGCTGGCCATCGCCCAACTGATGGGCTGGCCCGGCGCCAGTTGATCATGGAACCATCGCACGCATCGCGCTGCACTTCCGTGGGGAACAACGATCCCCTTGGGGGCGCCGGTGGTTCCCGAGGTATACATCACATAAGCCGCGCTTTCCGGCGTGATGGTGGGGAGTTCGATTGACCCGTCGGGTGTTTCGGCCACGACCTGGTCAAGTGAGATCGCGTCACAGGCGCCTGCCCAGTCGCCCACACCGCCGGTGCTGTCGAAGATACCGATCCGCGCGCCGGTTTCGTCGATCATCAGCCGCGCGCGTTCATGGGGAATGTCGGCGTCGATGCCGCAAATCGCGGCCCCAGACCGCATGATGCCAAGCATTGCGATGACCAGATCGACCGAACGGGCGTGTTTCAGGGCGACGAAATCGCCCGGACGCACCCCGCGTGCGACCAGGGCCGATGCAATGCGACGGGATTTTTCCTCGACCTCGGCATAGGTCGCGATCGCGGTCGGGCTGGATACGGCCGGCGCATCTGGTGTGAGACCGGATTGTGCGACGAACCCATCGGGCAAGGACGCAAACGGTGGCGGCGGTACGGACGCGGCCAGCTGTGCCAGCTCCCTTGCGTCATCGAAACCGGCCCGGCCGGTGAGGGCCACGGCGCCGACCTGCGTGTCGTCATCTTCGAGAAAGGCGTCCAGAATGCACAGGAATGCCTGGCTCAGATCCTCCAGCCCCACCTCGCCCAGGATATCCTCGTTGACGTCGAACAGGATCTTTACGTCGTCCTTCTTGTCGGCCGCCCGGATCGTGACGCTCAGGTCCAGCCCAACCGCATCGGCCACCCGCTGTTCGGTCAGATCGACCGACGCCACGCCGTGAAAGTCGGGCATCGAGGTGGTAATGTGGTTCAAAACGACGTTGAACGGCGCCTTCTCGATCTCGTTGCCTTTTCGGGCGGCGGCAAAAATCTTGCGCCGCTCCTTGCGGATGTCGTCGATGACCGCGGACAGCGGCGCGGTGTCGTCGACCTGCAGGCTCAGCGGCAACATGCGGATGAACAGGCCGGTGACGTCGTCCGCGCCGGGAAGGTACCTGTTATGGGTGGGCGTGCCGATCGTGATGTCTGATCGTCTGGAAACCCGCGCGACCAGGACCGCGGTCGTGGCGAGGAACAGATTGTACAAAAGCGAATGCAGCCGGGTCGGATTGGTGTCGTCGGCCACGCCGAATTTGGTTGCCGCACGCGCAAGCCTGTCTGGCCCGAGATAAAGCTCGCGCCGCATCAGGAGGGTCGATGCGGCGATGGCGTTCTGACGTTCCTTGGAAACCGTGGGCGACAAGCGACCCGAAAGCTGCGGCGAGGTTGAGCCGGTCTGAGGGGGCGAAAAGAACGCCCGGTTTTCGGAAATGAATTCCAGGTAGGACGGGTAGCCCTCGGACTCGGGCAGGGGGCCGGTCACAGCTGCACCATACAGATCGGACAGCCGCTGGATCAACAGCCCGGCCGAACTGAAGTCGGTGGCGATGTGGTGCTGGTTGAATTGCCACAGCCACCGATCTTCGCCGATTTTCGCAAGCGCCGTCGTGAATATCCGCTGTGTCAGGTCTATCGGCTGTGATGTGAATTGGTCCAGCCACTCATGGGCCGCGCCAAGGGGATCAGCTTGGTCCGAGAAATCGCCGAGCTCGAGCTGCGGGTCGACGTAGTCCTGGGCGTATTGGCAGACGCGTCCCGACACGTCCGAGAACCGCAGGCGCAGGGAATCCGTCCGGTTTACAAGCGCGCTCAGTGCGCGGACGAAAGCCGGTACGTCCAGCGCAAGACCGATCCATTCAATCCGCATGCATCGACTGTCGACCGGGCGGTCGGAATGCAGGCGCCACGCTGTCCAGAATTTCAGTTGCGCCTGTGTCAGAGGCTGCTCACGGACCGTGGATTGGGCATGTGGCGAAACGGAAATATTCATCTATCAACACTTGTCTTGGTTCGAAAAATCCCTGGTCCGGCGATCGTGCGCCATGCAACCCGCAAAAGGGAATGGCATTCTCGTCACCGGTCTGGTCGGTGGGCCAACGCCATCAATGAATCCAGGTTGCAATAGACCATCCGCCTCTCACTAGGCGCGCCACATGGCATTTATATGTCTGGTTTTTGGCGAACTGAAAATAGTTTCCGGGGCCGCGGTCGCGCGGCCCGTGCCAGTGTCGGATGGTCGTCGCGGTGCGCCACTCATGCTGCCCCAGCGGGCGGGTGTTGTGGCACGGCCCTCAGGTCGAAAGGGCGTGACCCTTCGCGGTAGCGGTTCTGCGGTAGCGGCTGACAAAGATCAGCACGATCAGGGCAGCGGTCACCTCCAGGGACTCTTCCAGGGTGTTTTCGACGGGCAGGATCCGGTTCAATACGCCAATATGCAGGTCGATGATCTGTGCGATCACGATGAACGCGATGGCCTGTATCAGGAGTTTCAGCTCCGGGCTGCTGATATCGGGCGGCCCCGTACGGGTCTGGGCGCGCCGCGCGATCCACACGCCCGCAACGCATAACGCCAACAAGACCGCGGATGCGATCGAGGCTGACGTCGCATCCGTGGCAAAGCCGCTTTTCAGGATCGAGGGGATGTCATGAATGCCGTCAAACCGAACGCCCCAGATATCGTAGGCCTCCCAATGCAGGATCCGCCGGAAATAGTCGAATTCCTCCAGCGCTATCAAAAGGCCGAAAGCCCCGCATACGATCAGCCAGAACGACGCTGCTCTTGCCTGCAACATGCGTGCCGACGCCACGAGGAATACCAGCAGAAAAGCTATGGCAGTGGCGGTTTCCACCAACATGTCCTCGTCAAAGAGAAACCGTCCTGCGGCGTCCATGGACAAGGCGCGCAGCCCGATCCCGATGCACCATAGGCCAAAGGCAAAAACGATCATTCCGAATTGGATCTTGCGTAAATCAGTTGTCATGAATGTCACCTGCATCCCTGCACCGGCATGCGCCATCCCACATCAATTGATCCCGTTGGGCAGACGGGCCCTTGGGGTTGACGTGGTGCGGTTTGTGTCGGGGCGAGGTCATATGGAAATCGTTACAAAAAAAATACACCGCGATGTATGCGCGAACACAATGTCAACGGTATGTCATAAAACCGTTACAATCAAGACGGACCGGCGGAACGTTCAAAGGCAAGATTAATACCGTTGCTGGTTCTGGTGATATTGGGCCGCGCGCTGTTTACTGGATTGCGCCGCGAAGTTTGTCCGCGTCATGGCCGGATGCGGGGGGCGCATGATGAAAGACAAATGCCAGCATCAACACCGCCGTGCAAAATTCGAGAACTTCTTCCAGTGATTTTTCAACAGGCAGGAGCGCGTTGACGGCACTCAGATGCAAATCGATGATTTGTGCGATGGTAATACAGACCCCAGCCATTGCCAGCCGTCGCAGGTTGGTGCCGCCGGCCTTCACAGGTGCGGTGCGGGAATGACGTCTGCGAACGATCCGCACGACTGTGCCGGTTGCAACCACGAGCCCCGCAAGCGCAATTGACGCCGCAAACGGATCAACGGCGAAACCGCCCTTGATGATCGCCGGAATGTCGTGGAAGCCGTCGAGGGCGACGCCCCAGATCATGTAGGGTTCCCAGTGGATCAGACGCTGGAAATAGTCCAGTTCCTCCAATGCCATCACCAGTGAAAGCCCGCCGGTCAGACCCAGCCAGAATGGGAGCGACCGATCCCGAATTGTCCTTAGGCAGACCACCAGAAACGCCAGAAAGAACACGATCGTGGTGCCCGTCTGGAGGATCTGGTCTTCGGCAAACACGAGGCGCCGGATGGTTTCGAGCTCGAGAATCCTCAGCACGATGCCCAGACACCAAATCGCCATTGCGAACGCGATCACCGCAATCTCGAGTTTGTTCAACGCAAAACCCTTGAGCAGCGGCGACCCGGTGATGCCGACCGCGCCCAGAGGCGGTTCGGACACGCTGGCGGCCGGGCACGGGTCTTGTTGACCATTTGCCCGACCGGGAGCGAAAGGCTCCGATTGCTGTTGGCTCTGTACCATTGTCACCGTGGGTCTCAGCTTGCGCGCCGGGTTTGCGGCAGGTTCGCGGAAACTTGCAGATAGTCGTCCAGAAACTGCATGAACTCGCCGGACAGGTCGTCCCGTTCCAGCGCCACGGCGACGGTTGCCATCAGGAATCCGATCTTCGACCCGCAATCGAACCGCTGACCGCGGAACCGGAACCCGTGCACCGGACGCCCCTCGGTGATTTCGCGGGCGATTGCATCTGTCAGCTGGATTTCTCCACCGGCCCCGGATTTGATCTGGCCCAGATTGCGCATGACATCGGGGGACAGGACGTAACGACCGATGACCGCAAGGTTCGACGGCGCGGTTCCCAGGGGCGGTTTCTCGACCATGCCACGCACCGACACGAGATCGCCCATGTCCCGTTGGACATCAAGAATGCCGTATGACGCGGCCTTTTCCGGCTCAACCTCCATCGCGGCCACCACTGATCCACCGGTTTCGGCATGGGCCTCGATCATCTGCTTTAGGCAGGGCACATCGCCCCGGATGACGTCGTCGGGCAAGATCACGGCAAACGCCTCGTCGCCCAGCAGTCGGCGCGCGCACCAGACGGCATGCCCCAGACCCAGCGCCGTGTGCTGGCGGATATAGGCGATCGAGCCTGAGTCCATGTTCGTGCTCTTGAGGATATCAAGCAGTTCGGTCTTGCCCTTCTTGCGCAGGGCCTGTGTCAACTCGGGGGAATGGTCGAAGTAATCTTCCAGGGCGCTCTTGCCGCGCGAGGTCACAAAAATGAATTCCTCGATCCCGGCCTCGCGGGCTTCGTCGATGGCATATTGGATCAATGGCCGATCCACCAACGTCATGATCTCCTTGGGGATGGACTTGGTTGCGGGCAGGAACCGTGTGCCCAAACCGGCGACTGGAAAAATTGCCTTGGTAACTCTACGCGTCATGAAAACGGCCTCCGATACAATACTGTTACACTTACACGATTCGTGAAGATTTTCGCTGATATCTGTCAAACACAGGCGGCTACGGGCGCCCGAAGCGGGGCAGCAAAGTGCCGGTTGACATGGCTTGGTTCAGACCTTTGTGATGCTGCGTTTCTAATCTCGTTCAAATTCCGTGCCTTGCCCCGTGGTGTCCTGAATCAACTGGTTTCCAATTGTTTCGCTTTTTCGGGGTAATCGGGCCGTTTCTTGAATTCTGTCCAATCATTGGAAAGAGTTTCCGAAAATGAACCAGACTGTTGCTTGATCGCTTTCCGCTCCTCCGTGAGGTCGGTGCCCCCGGAATAGAGCCAGCGTTTGACCGGGACGTGCTTGAGCGTGTTCACCACCTTGTGGGCGCCGTAGCGCCGCAAACGGGTAACCGCCCCCTGCACCACGCGCGCTGCGGCCAGGTTGCGCGGCACCTTGGCCGCGTTCACCTGGGTGCTGATCAGCGATGGGTCGGGCGGCATGTATGCGAGGTCCAGGATATCGCAAAGCTCCCGACAAAAGGCCTCGGGATCGTCGCGCAGCTGCTGGTAGGACATCAGGTAAACCTGATCGGGTCCAAAGTGCTCCTGCCAGCCGGGCGCGTATTTCGCGTAAAGCCCGGCCTCGATCACGTCCGGATATGTGCGCGCCATGTCGGCCAGCGACATCTTCGGGGCGCCACGCTTGCGGTAGTGGAAATAATGGGACACCGCCCGGTCGAACGGATCGCGCACGGTGCAGATGATCTTGGCCTTGGGCACCTGCCGCGCCGCCCGCTCCAGCGCGATCGGCTTGTGGAACAGCGACGGGGCCACTTCGACCCGCAGGCGCGTATCGGATTCCGGCGGGAACAGGCCCGCATACCAGCTGAACCCGCGCTCAAAGACCTTGTCGAAAAAGAAGGTCTCTTTCATGCCCTGGGGCAGGGCGACGTCGCCGCGTGATTCCAGGTAGGCATGGATCCATGTTGTTCCCGATTTGGTCGGTCCGACGAACAACGCGAAGGGATCTGTGATGGCCATGGGCTGTGATACCTTTACTACCTCAGGTCAGGCGGCGACCTGGTACTTTTCAAGTTCCTTTGCGGACACACCGTTCAATACCGTGCCCAGAAGCTTTGGCGGATGGATCGCGGCACGCCGCAGTTCCGCAGAGAGCGAAGCCGTTTTGGTCTGGCCCCAATCCGCCACGGCGACGAATCCCGACACGATCTCGGACATGGCGGCCGGGTCCGAGGATGACGCCATGGGCGACAGGTCGATGACCACCGTATCGAATTTGCCGGCCAGCGTGGAAATCAGCGATTTCAGCCGCGCCTGATCGAACGCTCCCGGATCAAGCGTCGCGTCCACGTCCATGGATCGGTTCGGCAAGAAATACAGCGACGTGCGCTCGTCATACCAGAACGCCTGCTCGCTGCGGATGGCGGAATTCGTCATCCCGAGTTCGGCAATGCCGAAATGGGCGGAAGGGGCGATCTTTTCGGTCAGGAACAGCCCCGTCCAGTCGAGGTCGATCAGCAATGTCTGACTGCCGCCGACGGCCAGCATTTCGGCATAATTGACGGCGGCGATGCTGCGGCCACGGCTCTGTCTGTCCGAGATGAACCCGATGATCTTCGGTTGCCTCTGCTCTCCGTCGGAAATCAGCGCCTGCATGTTGTCGGCCTCGACGTTCACGCGCCGTATCGTTTCGGAAAACGGCGACAGCGGATTGGTGATCGCCGCGTACATCTGTGGCACTTCGTGGGTCAGCGCGACCCGGTTTTCGGGCAACGCGATCACCTGATGCTGGATGTCGCGCTGACGGGCCGGCACATGGATGGTGGGTAGCCGCAATTGTCCCCCGCCTTTTGCCTGGGACGGCACGGGGTCGTCATGGCTAGGCAAGATCCCAAGGAACGGCGCGCGCGCCGCGCGCAGCAACTGGTCGGAATTGCGAATGCGCCCATCCGAGGATTCGATGGCAAATGCACTGCCAGCGCCCAGCGTGACCCCGATCAGGATGGCCAGCAATCCCAGGCGGGAAAGGCCGGGCCCATCGGGGAATTCCGGCTCGAGCGCATATTCGATGATTGTGGCCTCTGTGGTCGGAAAGCTCTGTTGCTGGACCGTACGCAGGTAGCTGCCCAGGTAATTCTCGTGCAGTTCCTGGTAGATGCGCGCTTCACCTTCAAGGCGTCTGAGTTCGACCTCGATGGCGTTGGTGACATTGCCGCCACCGTCGGCGCGGGCCGTCTCGAAGGTCGTCTCGGCCGCGCTGAACGCGCTCTCGGCATCGGCTGCCCGCGCCTCGGCATCGGACAGCAGGTTGGTCAGGACATAGACACCGGTCGACTCGAGTGACTCGATCCGGCTGGTCAGGGTTTCGATGGCGTCGGCGTCAGAGGGATCTTGCAGCAATTCGTTTGCCAGGCTTGCCCGCGCAGCTGCCGCTTCTTCCATCAAGGTGCTCAGGGGCTCCGATGCGAGGCTTGGGGGAACCCCACGCAAACCACGATCGCTTTCGATGATGGTCCTCAGACGCAGAACATCCGTTTGTGCCCGCGACCGCTCGGCCATCGCGTTTTGCAGGTTCTGTCGCGCGGATTGCAGCATGTTAGCGGTCTGCGACGACTCCAACGCCTCGGCGCCGCCACCGCTCAGCTGTTCCATGCGCCGCTCGACGTCTATGGCCTGCGCGTTCAGTTCTGCCATGCGCTCGTCGAACCAATCTGCAGCGCGCGAGGCGGTTTCCTGGCGCAGGTTCAAACGGTTGTTGATATAAGCCTCGGCCACCGCGTTGACGACCTGGGCCGCAAGCTCTGGCGAAGCCGACGAAAATTCGATGCGAATGATCAAGGTCTGTGCGTTTCGGCTGACCGAAAGGTTGTCGCGCAGGCGTTCCACGGCGGTCTGAAACAGCTCGGCTTCCGACGGGGGCTCGGAGGCTTCCTCTGGCGGTGAGATACTGGCCAGGAACTCGGAAATGCGGTCCTGAGTGGGCGTTGTCGGCGACGCCATGAAGGCTTCGTTCTGACTTAGGTCGAGATCGTCGACGACACGAGACAACAGGTAGGGCGCCCGGATCACCTGCAGCTGGCTTTCGACAACCTGGCTGCTCAGGTCCAGGTTCCCGAAGATTTCGTCGCTTCCGAACGGATTCACATTCTGTTCATCCAGCAAGATCCGCGAACTTGCGGTGTAGATATTGGGTGTGATGCTGTTGAGGAAGACGACGACGCCCAGACAGATGGCGACCATCGCGGCAATCAGCCAAAGCCAGCGCCGCATAAGGCGCAACACGCCCTTGAAATCGAAAAGTGGTGCCTGCGCGCCGTTGGAATGCCCCTGCATGTCCTCGAGCGGGATCGGCATGATGCGCGCTTGCAGCGCATTGCTGCGTCCTTGGCCACGGCTGTTGTCGTTCATCGGGGTCTCCTTCTGGCCCGGTCCGCCTTGATCGTGCAGTCCTGCGCACGACGCTGCGAATTCCGTCCCGTAGCCACAAACTCTCTTGTCCCCCGGGGGCGGGGGAAACCTCTTCCCGGCACTGCGCCGGGCACAAATATCAATTCGAAATGCTTACGTTCACCACATCACCGGGGAACAATTGCGTCTCCGGCCTTGCGGCTATTTCCTGCGCCTGTCCTCCGACCTGACGGAAGACGACGATCTGCGGCGCACCAGTCGTGGTGTCATCCTGGTCCAGGGTCACCGGCGCTGCCGACGTCAGATCGATACGAACGCGCAATTGCGATGCTTCTTGCGACAACTGCTGAAGACGTGCCTGTGTCTCCAGGGCGCGTTCACGTGCGGACTGGTTGCGTTCGAGAACCAGCTCGCGCCGAACTGCCTCGGCCTGAAGCCGATCCGCCTGGACGCTGCCGAGCCTCTCGATGGCTTGCAGGTAAAGGCGACGGGACTGGGTCAGCAATTCACTGGACACGATGCGCCGTGCCACCAGGTTTTCGACACGGGTGACCTCGGCCTCTTCGGTTGCGGCGATCTCGGCCATGGTTTCTTCGCGGCGCAGGGCGGCGATCACACGGGCCTCTGCATCCTCGACGCTGCGGTCCAGGAAAGACAATTCCTCGTTGAGGATGTCCGCAGAGGTAGAGATCTGGCTGCGCGCCAGCGCTATGGCGCCCTGGATCAGGTCCGGGCGGGCGTCCAGCGCCTCGAGTTCGGAAATATCGATGACCTCCGATCCAGCAAGGATGGATTCATAGACCGCGATCTCTGCAAGCACGCCGACGAGTTCGGCCATCAGGACCTGGGGATGATTGCGCACCTCTGCGCTGTTCAGCGCGGACTGCCCTTCGTTTTTCAGCCCCTCGGCGGCGGCGATTGCCTGCCGGGCGGTCATGCCGACCGAGAATTGCTGCTGGCCCGGGCGGTTCACGGACCCATCCACGAAGATCGGTCGGTATTCTGCGACTTCAACCATCACTTCTTGCGGTTCTACCGAAACCAGCAGGGATTCCCCGTTCACCCGTTCCCGGAACACGGACCCGGTCATCAAGATGGGAATCTGTTGGCGCAGTTCGTTGATCGTCTGACCCTGCACGTTCATTTCGCCAAGCAGCGGCAGGAATATGCTTCCGTCTGCCCCAATCGTGACGGTTCGGTCGAATTCTGAATTGGACAGGAAGGACACGGTCAGGCTATCGCCCGGACCCATCGGGTATCCTTCTTGAGCCGACACGGGCATGGCCCAGGCCATCGACCCCAAGCTCACGGCGAGCACTACCTTTACGACATTACCAAAACGCATCTGACAATTTCCCTAAACAATGCATCAATCACTACACGATTCGGCCCAAAGAATAACGATCAAAATCATTCCGGCCCCATCAAGAACTATTTGTTTCGTCATCGAATACGATATCCATATACGCCCCTACAACGGCATCGTGCCCGTAAATCAAGGCCCTTTTTGCTGCGCGCGCAGCATAATCGTGCCGCGCTGCGTCATTGCAGAGAGTGGACATCGCCGCAGCCATGGCTGCCCGATTTTCCATCGGAACCAGCAACCCGTGCGCATGTGCCGACCACGGAGGGCTCGTTTGGGCCGTGGCATCCAGAATTTCGGCCGGCCCGGACGGGCAATCGGTGGCAATCACCGGACAGCTCAACGCCAGGGCCTCGACCAGCGTGTTCGGAAACCCCTCGGCGCGCGAGGCTGACACAAGGGCGCGGGCCTTGGCCACGACGGGATAGGGGTTGGCGACGAAGCCGGCGAACACCACCCGGTCGCTTATCCCCAATCTGTCGGCCTGCGCGCGCAAGTTGGTCTCTTCCGCACCTTCCCCCAGCAGCACCAGGGGCGGGGCGCCCGGCACGTCGGCATAGGCATCGAGCAACAGGGCGAAATTCTTGTTCGGGACCAGACGTCCCATGCCCAGGATGAAATCCTCGGGGAGATCGAATGGGGCAGGCTGCGCCGCAAGCGTGCGCAGCCGTGCCGCGTCGATGGCGTTTCCGATGACTGTAACCCGGTCGCGCGCGACGCCGAAATTCCGTGACAGATCCGTAGCCACGCCTTCGCTGACCGCAATGACACCTGCCGCGCGTGGATAACTCAGGCGTGTGATCCATCTCAGGATCGGCGCCGCGCGCGACCCGGCGATATGGCTGGAGGTATTGACCCGTTCACTGATCAGCGCCCGATGACCGAACCAGCGCGCAAGCCAAGCATTGAGAACATTGGCCCGCGCCAGGTAGCTGATGCAGACATCGGGGCGGTTGGCCGTGATGCGCCAGTGTCTTGCGAGCTCGATCAGGCTGCGCCCCAACTTGCCCCGACCATCCAGCGTGCGGATCGTCAGGTCTTTCGGCAGGGTTTGCACCGTCGGCAAGTCGTCAAGCAAGATGAGTTCGACGGCATGGCCGTGCAATCGCGGCAGCAGGTGTTCGAGAAGGTTCGCCATCGCCCGCTCGGCGCCGCCGCCCTCCATCGAGTTGATCAGGAAACTGATACGCCGCGGCCGGACCGTGGCACTGCGCAACAGGTCTTTTCCCTTATGGAAGTCCAGGGCCGTCATGCGGCATGCCACCGGGATGACTGGTAGGCAGCGGTGCGGCGCGACGTGAAGGCCGGGGTGTAGCCCAGGCGTGCGTCACGCAGTTGAACGAAAGCGACAACGGTGAGAACCCAGTAGATACTGTTGTGCAAGAGCAAGAAGGATCCGGCGAAATTCCCGATCAATGAAAAGATCACGACCGCCAGCGCCATGGTCGAGATCTCGGGCTGGATGCCACGCATCAGGCTCCGGAACGCCATGACTCCGACGCTGAACAGGAACGTCAGGGTCAATGCCAGCCCGACAAACCCGATATCCACCGCAAGATCGAGAAACCCGTTATGGGCATGTCCAACATCGATGCCGGTCAGGGCGGCAATGGTCGGGCGTACCTTTTCCCAGCCGGCGCCGAATCCGCCGCCCAACGCCATGTTCCCTTCAAGGGCGAGGATGACGCCTTCCCAGATTTCCGTGCGTCCGGTCAGGGTGGCGTCGCGCCCCAGGGCCCCCAGGACATATTCAAAGATGAGCTGGGCCGACAACACGCCAATCACCACGATCGGCAGGATCGAGATCAGCACCACCGTTCGCGTCATGGGCATCATCGTGCGCATGGACAGCAGCACCAGCACCGAAGCCGGCACGGTGGCCACCAGGAGAATCGCCTGGGACGAATTCGATTTCGAGATCATGAAGACGGCCAGCACGACAAGCGCGAGCGTCCCCCAGCGCAGGCGCGGGCCACCAACGCGGAACACAAACCCGATCATCAGCAGGGACGCCGCAAACGACGCCACGCGCCCGAAATCGTTCTTGTGCCCGAACAGCCCGCGCCAACTGCCGGCGTGGTGTTCCGCGAACAGGTCGTAAGCCTGGTGAATTCCGCGACTTGGCGCGGCCATGACGACCACGAAACTCGCCGCGATGACGGTGGCGGCCATCGCGACAACCAGGCCGAGCAGCTGTTTGGGTGTGAAACGGAGGGCGAGCCAAAGGGCAAATGCAGTGCTCAGGCCAAGACCCGCGGACCGCCTGAACGACAAGGAGAGGTTGTCGGTCCACCCCATGGACGCCGCTGCAACCACAACGGGGATCAGGGCGAACCAGTAAAGCCCGAAGATCCGCCCCGTGGCGTTTCGCATCGCCAGCAGGCCGAGAACGGAATAGAGCCCAAGCGCGGCGCCCATTGCCTGCACCAGCGGCGCCGACGTCGCCGCCTGCGGGGCAAGGAACGTGTTCAGCGCCCCTGACATGAACAGCAAGCCGACATATGCGATTGCATATTCCACCATCTGAAACCGTGATGTCATGCGCCCGCCCTCGCCAGAAATGCGTCGGCGATGCGTCCGATGTCATAGCGTGATGCAATGCTCGCGATGCGATGCCGGTCGGCTGCAACCCTTTCGGGATCTTGCGCCTCGAGAAGGGAGGTCATGACCTTGGCCATCGCGGCCGCGTCACCCACGCCCACGATCCGGTCCGGAAAGTCCTCGCCGATGATTTCGCGTGCGCCACCGCCAGCACAATCGGTCGAAACCGATGGCACCCCGGCGGTCACTGCTTCGATCAGGGCATTCGGAAACCCCTCGGTCACCGAACTCAGCAAGAACATGTCGGCGCGGACGAGGTATGAGAAACGATCCATCCGGAACCCCGAGAAATCCACACGGTCATCAATGCCGAGATCGCGCGCCAAAGCCTCGAGCGCCGTCTTCTCGGGTCCTTCGCCAAGAACGATCAGCCGCAGGTCGGGCCGCGACAACGCGACGGCGCGCAGCATCGTCGGATAATCTTTTTGAGGCACCAGTCGTCCGATGGCGACGGCGATGGGCCGGTCTTCGCCGAACCATGCATGGTCGGGGGCCGAATTGCGCGCTGCGTCCATCTGCTGCGCGTCCGGTGCCGGATTGTGAATGACCGCGGCCTGTGTGCCGTCCAGGTTGGCCACTGCGACGATATCGCGTGTCACCTCGGCCGTGTTGCCAATGACGGCGTATGCCGACGGGTAGAGAAACCGCACGGCGGCCTTGAGCAGGGTCTGCCGGATCGGGTCAAACTCACGAACAAAGGTGCTGAACTGGTTGCGTTCGCACACGACGACACGTGTGCCGACACCCGCTATCCGTGCCGCCGCCAGCGCCGTCACGTTCGACCGGGTGAGCGCCGATATCAGAACATCGGGCGCATTCGTCTTCAGGTACCTGACCAGGCGGGGCAGGGCGAGCGCCGCCTTCGGCGCGCCCAGAACGTGGAGGGTCACATCCCCGGACAAGAGGTCGCGCAACGGGCCCTTGTCCTGGTTCACCACCAAAACGACATCGCGCCCGCACGACACGATATGATTTGCGAGACGGATGAAGATACGCTCTGCGCCACCGCCGGCAAAGGACGGAAGGTAGAAATGAACGCGGTCATCGCCGGAACGTGAAGGCGTCATAAAAAGACCTTTTCAAACATAAAAACGTTCCGCCCCCGGCTCGGGACGGAAACAAACCGGTTAAACGAACATGCTTGCGATATTGACTCTCACGCGGCACCAAAGCAAGGCTCAAGTGGATATGGATGCTGCAATGCAGCGATATTTTCATAAGTCTTTGACCCAAGTAACGATTTATCCCGACTTTGGGGCATTTTTAAGGAGGTTTCGTCAATGACAGGCCCGGATGACAATCGGCCAGGCGACACCGACCCCCCCAACGCGGCGCGAAAGGGTCTGACCGGAAGAAGCCTCAACAGCCTTTTGTGGCTGTTCGCCGGTGGCGGTATGGAGGCGATCCTCAAGATCGTTGTCCTGCTTATCCTGGCCCGCCTGCTGCTGCCCGAGGAATTCGGTATCGTCAGCGCCGCGCTGACGATCGTCGCACTTGCCGAAACCCTGGGACGGGTCGGGGTGGCGCCGTCGATCATTCAGGTCAAGGAATTGACCCGCGACCACGTGGCGACGGGTTTCGTGACGACCGTTGCCACCGGCGCACTGATGGCGGGCATCGTGTATCTGCTCGCGGGGCCGATCGCGGCCCTGTACCAGATCCCCGAAGTCGAACCCCTGATCGAGGCGTTTTCGGTCTTGTTCATCATAAAGGGTCTGGGCCTGGTCAGCGAAGCCATGCTGCAGCGGAACATGCGGTTCCGCGAACTGGCCGTGATCCGTCTGCTCAGTTATTTCCTGGGCTACGGGACCGTCGCCGTCACCATGGCACTGCTGGGTTACGGCGTTTGGGCGCTGATCGTCGCGCAGATTGCGCAGGCCACGCTGCAGACGGTCATCTACCTGATCTTCGCGCGCAGAGGCCTTGCGGTCGGGTTCAATTGGCCCGTTTTCTTGACGATGCTGCAATTCGGGCTGGGGATCACCCTTTCGCGCGTGGGCAACTACCTGTCGCAGAACGCCGATTACTTCATTGTCGGGCGATTTCTCGGCCCCGAGGCGCTTGGCTATTATTCCCGCGCGTACCTGCTGTTGAAACAGGCGGCCCATCTGGTGGGCGATGCCGGCGATCAGGTGTTGTTCCCGACATTGGCCAGTATCCAGGACGACAAGAAACGTCTGGAACGGGCCCTGAACCTCGCCCTGTCGCTGACGGCGATGACCCAGATCCCCGTTACGGCGCTTTTGGTGGTGGCGGCGCCCGAAATCATCCTGACGTTGATGGGGCCGCAATGGGATCAGGCGGTGCTGCCGTTCCAGATCCTCATAAGCGTCATGTTCTTTCGGACCGGGTATCGATTCGTGAATTCGATCCTGCGCGCGGCCGGCCGGGTCTATATCGCGGCACTGTGGCAGTGGGGTTATGCCGCGATGGTGATCGCGGGGGCCTGGGTCGGGCAGGCGTTCGATCTTTGGGGGGTGGCCACAGGCGTTTCGGGCGCCGTTGTGTTTTGCCATCTGTCGGGTCTGATGCTTGTGAAACGGTTCGTGGGCGTCGGCAGCGGCAAGAGCCTTGCGCGTCTGGTCGCCTACACGCTGTTTGCCGGGCTGATCGCAGCGGCATTCATCGGTCTGAAAATGGGCCTTGTGGCGCTTGGACTTG
>Ga0102941_1000510_pt1 | contig 18066 bp, 19 predicted proteins | sample SalPonR2_C_D2_MG_FD_79281 | JGI IMG/M metagenome (GOLD analysis project Ga0102941, IMG submission 79281) | Salt pond soil microbial communities from South San Francisco under conditions of wetland restoration - Salt Pond MetaG R2_C_D2_MG | ecosystem: Environmental > Aquatic > Marine > Intertidal... | reverse complement strand
GTCCCTGGATACGGTGAAAGCTGTCGTGGATGACATCCGGGAGCAGGGTGCCATGCCGGTGGTGTGGTTCGACGCCAATGTCGGCTACCGGGTCGATGACAGATACATGGGTCCGGCCGCGCTGTCGCGAAGACTTGGCCTGCCTGCGAAATACGTCTTTGTCGCGCCCAAAGGCACGCCTGCCGACCCGCTGTTATTGCGCGGTGCGACACGCCTGAAGGTGTCGGTCGTGACCAATGACCGCTTCAGGGACTGGGCCGAGGATTTCCCCGCCATCGCCGAACCGGGGTTCTTGGTGCGCGGCCATTTCGCGGGCGGGCGACCGGTTCTCAACTTCGGGCATTAGCGCAATCTGCGGGCCGGGCACGGGATGAACGGCGCAGCCCGGAACGTTTCCGGACGGCGCCGAGACGTGTTTTGCGTGCCATGTCATGTCCAAGGGGCATTCAAGGCGGATGCGGCGTGCTGGCCTGGGCGGCCCAGGTCCGGTCGTTTTGCCTACCGGCCCCGACGTGCCTTGCCCCCGCGCATTCCGCCACGCCCGCCGGTGCTGCGCCCGCTCGCCTTGTGCGCGCTATCGACCGCCGCCTCGACCGCCGACTGCCGCGCAAGCGGGTCGTCGGCGATGGTCAGTTCCACGGTTTCCAGCCGCTTGACCTCGTCGCGCAGGCGCGCGGCCTCTTCGAATTCGAGGTTCTCGGCGGCCTTGCGCATCTGAGTGCGCAGCCCGTCCAGATGGGCGGCCAGATTTGCCCCCACAAGCGGTTTGTCGACCTTGGCCGTGACGCGGTTCATGTCCACGTCACCCTTGTAGAGGCCTGACAGAACGTCATCGACATTCTTTTTCACCGTCTCCGGTGTGATGCCGTGCTCGACGTTGTATTCCATCTGCTTGGCGCGGCGGCGGTCTGTCTCGCGCATCGCGCGTTCCATCGACCCGGTGATGCGGTCGGCATACATGATCACGCGCCCATCGACGTTGCGCGCGGCGCGCCCGATGGTCTGGATCAGCGAGGTTTCAGACCGCAAGAACCCTTCCTTGTCGGCGTCAAGGATGGCGACCAGCCCGCATTCGGGAATGTCCAGACCCTCGCGCAGCAGGTTGATCCCGATCAGCACGTCAAAGGCCCCCAGACGCAGATCGCGCAGGATCTCGATCCGTTCCAGCGTGTCGATATCGGAATGCATGTAGCGCACGCGGATGCCCTGTTCGTGCATGTATTCGGTCAGGTCCTCGGCCATGCGTTTGGTCAGGGTGGTGGCCAATGTGCGGTAGCCCTTGGCCGCGACCTTGCGCACCTCGTCCAGCAAATCGTCGACCTGCATGTCCACGGGGCGGATTTCGACTTGCGGATCCAGCAGGCCGGTGGGGCGGATCACCTGTTCGGTAAAGACCCCGCCGGCTTGTTCCAGTTCCCAGTTCGACGGGGTGGCCGAGACGAAAATCGACTGCGGGCGCATCGCGTCCCATTCCTCGAACTTGAGCGGACGGTTGTCCATGCAGGACGGCAGGCGAAACCCGTGTTCGGCCAAGGTGAATTTGCGCCGGTAGTCGCCCCGGTACATGCCGCCGATCTGCGGCACGCTGACATGGCTTTCATCGGCAAAGACGATCGCATTGTCGGGGATGTACTCGAACAAAGTGGGCGGGGGTTCACCGGGAGCGCGCCCGGTCAGGTAGCGCGAATAGTTTTCGATCCCGTTGCACACGCCCGTCGCCTCGAGCATTTCGAGATCGAAATTCGTGCGTTGTTCCAGACGCTGCGCTTCCAGAAGCTTGCCTTCGCCGATCAACTGATCCAACCGCTGCTGCAGCTCGGATTTGATACCCTTGGTGGCCTGCTGCATCGTCGGACGCGGGGTCACGTAGTGGCTGTTGGCATAGATCCGGACCTTTTCAAAGGTGTCGGTCTTTGCGCCGGTCAGGGGATCGAATTCGGTGATGCTTTCCAGGTCTTCGCCGAAAAACGACAGTTTCCAGGCGCGGTCATCCAGGTGGGCAGGCCAGATTTCGAGGCTGTCACCCCGCACGCGAAATGCGCCGCGTTGAAACGCGGCATCGTTGCGGCGGTATTGCTGCGCGACCAGATCGGCGATCACCTTTCGCTGGTCATATTCGCGGCCCACATGCAGATCCTGCGTCATCGCCCCGTAGGTTTCGACCGAGCCGATCCCGTAGATGCAGCTGACGGACGCGACAATGATCACGTCATCGCGTTCCAGCAGCGCACGGGTGGCCGAGTGGCGCATCCGGTCGATCTGCTCGTTGATCTGCGATTCCTTCTCGATATAGGTGTCCGAGCGCGCCACATAGGCCTCGGGCTGGTAGTAGTCGTAGTAGCTGACGAAATACTCGACAGCGTTATCCGGAAAGAACCCCTTGAATTCGCCGTATAGCTGGGCGGCCAGCGTCTTGTTGGGCGCCAGGATGATTGCTGGGCGCTGGGTTTCCTCGATCACCTTGGCCATGGTGAAGGTCTTGCCCGTGCCGGTCGCACCCAGCAGAACCTGGTCGTGTTCCAGCGCGGCAATCCCGGCGGACAATTCCCTGATCGCGGTCGGCTGATCGCCGGCCGGTTGGAACTCGGAATGCATGATGAATCGCTTGCCGCCCTCCATCTTCAGGCGGGCGCGGATCTCATCCACCGACCGGCCCGTTTCGGGCATCTGTTCGGGCGAATTGTTATGCATGGGGGAACTCCGTCGCTGCCCCCAAGAATGGGCTTATCCGGGCCGGGTTCAAGGCCCTTGTCCCCAGCCTAGGGCAGGGGCTGTCACGGGTTCCGACCTGTGATGCCCAAAAGGTTAATTAAGTCTTTGAGAATAATCTATAATTCTAGAAAAACCTTAGATAGGATTTTGTTGCTGTCCGGTGACCGCCTGACCTAACCTGCATGGGCAAGCAACAGATGTGGTTGCCGGTCGGGGTCGATGCACCCACCCACCCTCGCTCCATTCGGGCCTGGCCGGCAACCCTCTCTGGCTTCGACCCTTCGGCGTTGCGTGCAATTTCAAATGGTGTTGCGACAGGTTGGATGGTGGACAAGGCGCGTGTGGTTTTCCATAAGCAGATGACGCAACCAATCGTGGACCTTATCTCATGCGCGCCCGCATCTACAAACCCGCGAAAACGGCCATGTCCTCGGGCACGGCGAACACCCGGCAGTGGGTGCTTGAATTCGCACCGGACAGTCCGCGCGAAGTGGACCCGCTGATGGGTTGGACATCGTCTTCGGATATGGACAGCCAGGTTCACCTTCGGTTCGAAACGCTGGAGGCGGCGCGCGACTACGCCAAGGAACACGGTATAGATGCCGTCGTGCTGAAACCGAAATCGCGCAAGCCCAACATCCGCAAGGGTGGATACGGTGAAAACTTCGCCACCGATCGCCGGGGCGCGTGGACCCACTGAGCGGGTGAAGATAGCCGGCATCACCTATGAAAAAGTCGATCCCCGCCATCCGAAACTGGCAGATCTGATCGCGCGGCACGCGGCCCACAGCGACGAACACTATCGTGCAGAAAGCAATCACAACCAAGACGGGGCGGCGCTGGCAGCTGACGGAACGGTTCTGTTTGTCGGCTGGCTCGAAGGCGAGGCGGTCGCGATGGGCGGGTACAAACCCATCGGGCAGGGCCATGGCGAACTGAAATCCATGCACGTCGCAAGAAACGCGCGGGGCCAGGGGGCAGGCGCGGCGATCCTGGACCTGATCCTTGACGATGCCCGCGCGCAGGGTCTGACGCGCATGTCGCTTGAGACCGGTAGCCTGGAAGGATCGGCTGCCGCGCGCAGGCTGTATGAGCGGGCGGGCTTTTCCTGTTGTCAGCCCTTTGGCCGGTACGGGCCAGACCCGATGAGCGTCTTCATGACCAAGGTGTTTTGAACGTGGACCGCCGCCACTTGACGGGCTATGCACTGCGCCGTGCGGGCCCATAGCTCAACTGGATAGAGCAGCCGACTTCTAATCGGCAGGTTGAGGGTTCGAGTCCTTCTGGGCCCGCCATGGTTTCATCCGAATCGCACTCCGGGTCCCGTGATGCACTTGCGGCATCCCGGTCGTGCCGGCTGTCTACCGCGTCCGGGGCCGGAATATCCGCGACATATGCCCGGATTTGGCTGGAAAAACGGGGGTATGGTGTATTCAGTGCCAGGATTTTAAGTGTATAGTCGCGCTATAGTACTGCTGCGCAGGAGGGACACATTATGATACGCTCCGAATTGATCCAGAAGGTTGCCGACGAAAACCCGCATCTTTATCAGCGAGACGTCGAACGCATTGTTAATTCGATTTTTGAAGAAATCATTGAAGCCATGGCCAACGGAAACAGGGTCGAGTTGCGCGGATTCGGCGCGTTCTCGGTCAAACAGCGCGACGCACGCGTTGGCCGGAACCCGCGCACCGGCGAAAGCGTTTCGGTCGAAGAAAAGCATGTGCCTTTCTTCAAGACGGGCAAACTGCTACGCGATAGGCTGAACGAAGACGCATGACCTGACCTTGGGGGCGCGCCCGCATGACACTCATTAGGTATCTGAAATACCTGTTTCTTATCGTTGTTGCCTTGGCCCTTGTGCTGATGGCCATGGCGAACCGGGAGACTGTGCTGGTGGAACTGATTCCATCCGAGCTCAGCATCTGGTTGGGCATACAGTATTCGGTCGAGTTGCCGCTTTTCGTGGTGATCCTGGGCGGCGTTGTCGTGGGTCTCCTGGTGGGTTTCGTGTGGGAGTGGCTTCGCGAACATCGCCACCGGGTCGAGGCCAGGACGCAAAAGCGCACCGCCAAGCAGCTTGAACGCGAAGTGCAGAGCCTCAAAGGGGCCCGGCGTGATACGCAAGACGACATCCTTGCCCTGGTCGATGAGGCAAGCGCAACGCGCTGAGGTGGCATGGATGTTTCAATAAAATTCTGCGGTCTGGCCCGGCCGCAGGACGTCACCGACGCCGCCGCCGCGGGCGCGCGTTACGTCGGCTTCGTGTTCTTCCCGAAATCGCCGCGTCATGTCACGGTAGAGGTCGCGCGCGATCTTGCACTTGTTACGCCTCCGGGGATCGCAAAGGTGGCGCTGACCGTAGACGCGGACGATGCCTTGCTGGATGCGTTGACCGATGCGGTGCCCATAGACATGCTGCAGCTGCATGGATCGGAAAGCCCGGATCGCGTGGCACTGGTGCGCGAACGTTACGGCCTGCCGGTGATGAAAGCGATCGGCGTCGCCGATGCCCATGATCTGGACGCCATCGATCTTTATGCGCCCGTGGCCGATCAATTGCTGATCGACGCCAAGCCGCCCAAGGGCGCTGATCTTCCGGGGGGCAATGGCCTGGCTTTCGACTGGCGACTGTTGGCTGGGCGCAAATACTGGACCAAGCCCTGGATGCTGGCCGGTGGCCTGACGCCGGCGAATGTGGCCGAGGCCGCGCGCCTGACCGGGGCAAAGCAGGTCGATGTGTCGTCCGGCGTCGAGGCGGCGCCGGGTGTCAAGGATGCTGCGCGCATGCGGGCCTTTGCCGAAGCACTGGCGCGCGGATGACGGAAGCGGCGCGCAACCAGCTCCTGCTTCATGTGGGCCATGCCAAGACCGGCGCGACTGCGCTGCAGGCGGCCCTGGCAAGATCGATTCCCGATCTTGCGTCCCACGGTATCCATTACCCGGCCCCTCCTGACGCCGAGACCGGTCGTGCGGGCCAGGCCCCCGGTGCGAATTTGCACGCCCCCGACATCGCGGAACGCTACCGGGCCGAACGACGCCGGGCGGAACCGGACCACAAGATCCTGTTTTCAGCCGAGGCCGGGTTTTACGTATTTCCCGAAGACCCTTCGGCCTTGTCTCATCTCCTTGCCGATGGCGTGGCGATCGAGGTCATCTTGTTCATCCGCAATCCCGCGACCCTGGCCCGGGCCGTTTATGCGCAAATGGTTCAGCGCCTTGGCGTGACCGAGGATTTCGACACGTTTCTTGTGGAATTCGGCTTTCTCCACGAGGTGGAGCGGTTTCTCGATCTCGCGACCGAGCTTGGCCTGCCGATCTGGGTCTGGAATTATTCCGATGATCCCAATGCCGTCCTGCCGGTGATGGAAGACATCCTTTCGGTGCCGCCCGGAACGCTCGAGCCGGCGCATGTTCCCCCCGTGAGCCGGTCTCTTACCCGGATGGAAATCAAGGTGGTGCAGGCGTTGATCGCAAGCCATGGCGCCGGTGCGGCTGCGGCGGCGGCCGATGCCTTGTGCGCGCGGTTGCCCGATATCCCGCCCGATCCCCCCATGGCATCAGCAGCGGCCTACAGCGCGTTTTCACGTCGGATCGCGCCTCAGATCGCACGCATCAACGCCCGGCTGGATCCGTCCGTTCAGTACCGGCTCGAAGCATACGAAGAGGCGTTCGGCACCACCGTTTCGCCCCTGCCGGAACCTGTCAGCGCTGAACAGCGTGCTGTGATCGATGCGGCATTGGCGGATTGGCAGAGGAACGCTGCGGTGAAACTGGGGCGGGCCGGGACCCAGGGCGGCAAGACCCCGGGCGGCAACGGTCTGTTCCGTTGGTTGCGGGACCGCTTGCCGCGTTAGGTTTTGCGTTTTCGATTGGAAACCACCCCTGAACCGCCCTATTGATACCCGATGACCGGAGGGAGGCAGATCACATGCCCGATGACATTCTGAACAGTTTCACGACAGGCCCCGATGAAAAGGGCCGCTTTGGCGATTTTGGTGGGCGTTTCGTGTCCGAAACCCTGATGCCTCTGATCCTGGAACTGGAACGCCAGTACGAGCATGCCAAGACGGACCAGAGCTTCTGGGACGAGATGCACGACCTTTGGACGAACTATGTTGGCCGTCCTTCCCCGTTGTATTTTGCCGAACGTCTGACGGACCGTCTGGGCGGGGCCAAGATCTATCTCAAGCGCGATGAGTTGAACCATACCGGCGCGCACAAGATCAACAATGTGCTCGGCCAGATCATCCTGGCGCGACGCATGGGAAAATCACGGATCATCGCGGAAACCGGTGCCGGCCAGCACGGTGTTGCAACTGCGACGGTCTGCGCGAAATTCGGGCTGAAATGCGTGGTCTACATGGGTGCGCATGATGTCGAACGTCAGGCACCGAACGTGTTCCGGATGAAACTTCTGGGTGCCGAGGTGATCCCCGTCACATCGGGTCGCGGCACGTTGAAAGATGCGATGAACGATGCGCTGCGTGACTGGGTTACCAATGTGCGCGATACGTTCTACTGCATCGGCACGGTGGCAGGCCCGCACCCGTACCCGGCAATGGTGCGCGATTTTCAGGCCATCATCGGTCAGGAAGCCCGCGAACAGATGCTGGCCGCCGAAGGCCGGCTTCCCGATACGATCATCGCGGCCATTGGCGGCGGTTCGAACGCAATGGGCCTGTTCTACCCGTTCCTGAACGACAAGGAAGTCGGCATCATCGGGGTCGAGGCCGGCGGCAAGGGCGTCAATGCCAAGATGGAACACTGCGCATCCCTGACGGGCGGCCGCCCCGGCGTGCTGCATGGCAACCGGACCTATCTGCTGCAGGACGAGGACGGACAGATCCTCGAAGGGCACTCGATCTCGGCCGGTCTCGACTATCCGGGCATCGGGCCGGAACATGCGTGGCTGCATGACATCGGGCGCGCGAAGTATGTCTCGATCACCGATACCGAAGCGCTGGAGGCGTTCCAGCTGTGTTGCGAAACCGAAGGCATCATTCCCGCTCTGGAACCATCCCACGCACTGGCGCATGTGACCAAGATCGCCGGCGACCTGCCAAAAGATCACATCATCTGCATGAATATGTGCGGCCGTGGCGACAAGGATATCTTTACCGTCGCGCGCGCCCTCGGCTGGGAAATGGACGGTTATTGAGGTCCTCGGGATCTTCTAGTCCTTAGGTTTAGACGGTTCGGCGATGGGTTTACGGGGGGCGAACTAAACCCCTATCCAATATCCTGGGGGCCAATCCACGGTTCTTTGTGTGGTCGACCGGGGCGCCTGTTGCGGCCCGGCGGATGCAAGGAGATATCGGATGAACCGGAAATTGATGATGACAACCGCCGTGGGTTTGCTGATTGCAGGCCCGGTCCTGGCGCAAAGCTTGGTCGATGAGTTGATCGCCGCATACGAGGACGACGGTTACACCTATGTCGAGGTCTATGAGGGCCCGACGCAGATCAAGGTCGAGGCCACGAACGCCGAGGCTGGCCAGACAATCGAAGTGATCTATGACATCGCCAGCCGCGAAATCCTCGAATCAGAAGTCGAAAACGCGGATTCCGAAGAACGGTCGCGCATCGGATTCGAGATCAATACCAGCTCCGACGATTTCTACTTCGGTGACGACGATGATGACGACGATGACGATGATGATGACGACGATGACGACGACGACGATGACGATGATGATCGCGACGACGATGATGACGATGATGACGACGATGATGGCGACGACGATGATGATGATGGCGACGACGACAGCGACGACGACAGCGACGACGACGACGACGATTGATCTGCGCCCGTTGTTGAATACACTTTAAGACACAACAGCCTCCCGCCGATGCAAAGCCTTCGGCGGGGGCCAATGGTCAGGGAACCGGAGCACATGCGCTCAAGACGAACTGTTCTGATCGGCTTCATGGCGGCCTGCCTGGCCGGATCGCCTGCCATGGCGCAGGACGACCGCGTGACGAGGTCCATTCGCCAGCAGCTGGAGCGTCAGGGGTTCAATATTCTCGAAATCAATCGAACCCTTCTGGGAAGGGTGCGTGTTCTGGCCGAGCGTGGTGGCAGTCGGCGTGAACTGGTGATCGACCCGCGCAACGGCGCGATCTTGCGCGATTACATATCCGGCGACGATGATGATGACGACCTTCCGGATATCGGCGACCCTGATGACGATGATGATGATGGCCGCGACGACGACGACGACGACGATGACGACGACGATGGCGATGACGATGGCGGTGATGATGGCGATGGCGATGATGGGGATGATAGTGACGATGATGACTAGCACCGTCGTCGTCCCGCATCGCACAGGGGGATCATCCATTTGCTGAAGCACCCCGCCATTTTCGGGGTCATCCTGCTTTTTCAGTCGGTCTGCGGCTTTTTCTTCGTATCCGATATCTTGCTGTCGGTGTTGGGCGTGCCGCTTGCCCCGATCCCATGGGCCTACCGGGAGATCATGGAAATCGGCGCGGCCATCGGTCTCTTGCTGGGGGTGGTTCTGGGCGCGCTGTTGCTGCGCGCCTCCATCCGGCGAACCCGTGCAGCCGAACAGGCGCTGCGCGCAGCCTCGGGGGCGTTCATGGACCTGGTGCAGGAGCGGTTCGACGAATGGGGCCTGACCCCCGCCGAAAAGGATGTCGCCCTGTTCGCGCTCAAGGGGATGTCGATTTCGGAAATCGCGGATTTGCGCGACACCTCGCAAGGCACGGTCAAGGCGCAGACCAATGCCATCTATCGCAAGGCGGGCGTGACAGGCCGGCCACAACTCTTGAGCGTTTTCGTCGATGATCTGATGGCCGAGGCGATTGTGCCGGCCGCTTAATCCTCGTGGGCTGTGTCCGCGTGATGATGCAGCACGTCCAGCGGAACAATCTCGAGTGCGCGCACGTGGGTGGCGTTCAGATTGACGCGTGGGGCCGCGCCTTCCTCGTGGGCCTGGAGAAAACGGCCGGCGCACAGGCACCATTGATCGCCGGGTTTCAGGCCCCGAAACCGGAATTCCGGTCGCGGGGTCGACAGGTCGTTTCCGACATACTTGGAAAAGGCCAGAAATTCCGCGGTCATGATGGCGCACACGGTATGGGAGCCACTGTCCTCGTCGCAGGTGTCACAACTGCCGTTGCGGAAAAATCCCGTCATCGGATCGCTTGAGCAACTTTCAAGCGCCTGCCCCAGGACGTTTACCGAAGGCGCAACGGAAAATGCCATGCCTCAGCTCCCTTTGATGACGGCCGGATTCTCCGGCCCGTGCGCAGAAATATCAGGTGCCGACATGGACGCAAAGCTCAAACCCGCCAGTCCACCCAACGCCCGTGATAATCCGCACGCGCCAAGGTGACGGGTCCGTCCTGCCCTGCCGGCGCGGGCCAGATCCGCGCCGTCAGGGCGGCCCCGCCCGGATCGCCATCCCCCTCCATCGCGATATGCGCCAGGGGTGCGTCTGCGGTGGCGCGCAGCCCGGCCCCTTGCAGCGCGGCGCGCGCGCGGGCTTGCGTTTCATCAGGGAAATACTGCCATGCGATGGTGTTGTAGACGATATGCAGATGTCCGGGGCGACGGATCGCAAGCCGGTCTTCCAGCCAAACGGCCGCGTCACCCGGATCAGGCCCTGTGCGGGCCAATGCAATCGCCCCCTCGGTCAGGGCCATCCGTTCGGGCTGATCCGGCCAAAGAAACGCGCGCAGGCGCAAGGCGCCGCGAGGGTCGGTCGGATCGAGCGGGTTTATATCGACCCCCGCGCGATCCGTCACGGTGATGTCACGCGGCACGGGCCGGGACCCGGTCCAGTCCGGGTGCAGCACCACCGGGCTGTCTTTCGGGCCGAACCTCCTTGCGCCGATCTCGATCGCGAACCGGTCGAGCGACAGGTTCAGGCCGCCGCTTGCGCCAAGCTCGGACAGGATCACGGGGCGCTCATACTGGCCAAGCGCCCACCAGATCGCGGGGATCAGCGCACCCGCCCGGCGCACCTCGTTGGTTTGCGGGGCCTGATCCAGCCACGCCATGATGCGCGCCTCATGCCGGAGGAACGCCGCCTCGACGGCCTCCCATAGCTGATCGTCGTTGACGGTATTCGGCGGGTAGGCCGCGACCAGCCCCGCATCGGTGCCATCGACCACCAGACCGTGCAGCGCACCGGCAGTGCGCAACGGCACCGATTGCGCACCGGGGCCGACATCGCCGGGCCATTCCAGAATACGCCGGGCCACGGCAGAGGTCGGCTGCAGCCGCGCCGCAAAAAGCGGCATCAGCCGTCCCATGAAGGGAGATCCGAGCATGGCGCAAGCCGTGCCCTGATCGCGAAACGCGGTGCGCAGCGGCTGGGTCACCGGAACTTGTCCATCAGCTTTTGCATGGCGGTGCGGGTATCGGCCTCCAACACAGGTTTCGCTTCCTTTCGCGGGGCAGGGGCGGCTTTCTCGGATTTCGACGACCGGGGCGGCGCGGTCCGCAACGCGACCGCGTTCATGAAACGACCCGTATCGCCCCGGGCCAGATCGGGCGCCCCATCGGCAATGCCGCGCAAGAGATCGTCCAGCCAGTCCTGATCCGCCTTGGCGAAGTCCGACAGCACGTAGCCCGCGACCCGATCCTTGTGGCCAGGGTGCCCGATACCAAGACGCACCCGGTGATAGGCGTCGCCGATATGCTGGTGCATCGACCTGAGCCCATTGTGCCCGGCATGACCACCGCCGCTTTTCACGCGAAGTTTGCCCGGGGCAAGATCCAGTTCATCGTGAAAGACGGTGATGTCGTCGGATGTCAGCTTGTAGAACCGCATCGCCTCGCCGACGGATTGTCCCGACAGGTTCATGAAGGTTTCCGGCTTGAGCAGCATGACCTTCTCGCCGCCCAGATTGCCTTCGCTCAGCGAGCCCTGGAACTTTGACCGCCACGGTCCGAACCCGTGTTCTTCCGCGATCCGGTCCAGCGCCATCCACCCGATATTGTGGCGATTCATAGCGTATTTGCTGCCCGGATTGCCCAGGCCGACCCAAAGATGCATGACATCTTGCCCTTTGCTGCACTGATCTACCTGATGCCAGCCATGCCCGGATTTGCCAAGCTGGAACACGCGCAGGCCCCGTGGCAGACTGCGCTGATCACCCCGGAGGACCCGATGACCGACATCCCCGACCAGATGCGCGCGCTGATGCTGACTGCCAGGGACAGGCTCGAGGTGCAGACGGTCGCCACCCCGCGCCCCGGCCCGGGCCAGGTGCTGGTGCGTCTGGCCGCGTCGCCCATCAACCCGTCGGATCTGATGACCGTCAAAGGCGAATACGGGATCGGCAAGGCGTATCCCCTGGTTCCGGGCCTGGAAGGCTCGGGCATCGTTGTGGCCTCCGGGCCGGGCCTGATGGGTCGTGTCCTGAGGGGAAAGCGTGTTGCATGTGCCGGCGGGCAGGGTGGCATGTGGGCCGACTATGCGGTGGTGCCGGCCACCAGCTGTGTGCCGCTTCCGGCGGAGGTGTCGCTGGGGTCGGGCGCCATGTCGGCGGTCAATCCGCTGACGGCGATTGCACTGGTGTCACTGGCGCGCAAGGGTGGCCACCGGGTAGCGGTCAGTACCGCCGCCGGCGGGCAACTGGGCCGGATGATCCGCAAGCGGGCCCGCGAAAAGGGCCTCGAGATCATCAACGTCGTGCGACGCGCCGAACAAGTCGATGCCATCAGGGCCGAGGGCGCGGCGTATGTCCTGAATGAAACCGATCCGGATTTCGATGCCGATCTGGCCGGGCTCTGCAAGACCCTGCGCTGTCGCTTTGCCTTTGATGCCGTGGGTGGTTCGATGACCTACCGTCTGGCCGAGGCGCTGAAGGCGCAATCCGAAATTCTGGTCTACGGCGCGCTGGCGCAAAAGGCCGTGTCGCTGCACCCCGGGACACTGATTTTCAGGGAAGTCACGGTCAGGGGATTCTGGTTGTCCAAATGGCTGCCCAGAAAAAGCCTGCCGGAAGTGGTGTGGCATGCGCGTGCCGCGACCCGAGCGCTGAGGGGCGGTTTCGCGGTCAGCGAGGTGGCTCGCATCGTGCCGATGGAAGAGGCGCTTGGCGGCCTCAAGGCCTATGAGGCGGACATGTCGGCGGGCAAGACCCTGATCCGCATGGGCACGCAGGATCTGGGCGTTGAGCCAACCGCGTGACGCACTCGTTTTGCGGTGGCCACGAACGGGACCACGCGCCATGATACTGAAACGATTGACCAAGCCCGGGGCAGCGGACGTGCAGCAGTTTCAACTGAACGGTGTCAAACTGACCCTGCCCGATGGGCTTGCCACACAGGAGATTGTCGCGAAACTGCGCGATGGCAGTTACGAGGCGGACGAGGCGCGCGCCGCCGACCGCTGCGTCAGGCAGGATTTCCGGGTGCTCGAACTGGGGGCCGGCGTGGGCTATGTCACGGCGCTTTGTGCGCAAAGGACCGCGCCCGAAAACATCCTGTCGGTCGAGGCGAACCCGGATCTTTTGCCGGTCATCCAGGGCAATCTCGCGGCCAATGGTCTGTCCGGGGTGAGCGTGCTGCATGGCGCTGTGACCGGCGCGGCAGATGACGGCGCAACCGCGCAATTCAGGATATCGGACGGCTTCACCGGATCCAGCCTGGATGGCAAAGGCGGGCGGCAGGTCGAGGTTCCGCTTATCCCGGTGTACGATCTGATCCGTGCTCACAAGCCCCACGTGATCTTGATGGATGTCGAAGGGGCCGAGGCTGACATGTTCAGCCGGCCCTGGAAATGCCCGCTGCGCTACTGCGTGATGGAACTGCACCCCCGGAAATATGGGCCCAACGTCATCAAGCGCGTCGTGGATTTCATGTCCGCGATGAATATGACCTACGACCCGGTGACCTCGCGAGGCAAGGTCCTGGGGTTTCGCAAGGTCTGGGTCGCGGGGGAACAGGATGATGACACGCAATGACGGACCCTGCCAATCCGCATCCATCTTTATCCCAAAAATATGGCAGCACCGCCCTAGGCCAAAGGTCGGCCGTGTCTGGCGGGCGCGTGCCGGTTCAGCACGGGTGATCCGGACGGCATGAAAAAACCGCCGCCCGTTTCCGGGCGGCGGTTCTGAAATGACAGCGGGCCGAAAGCTCAGGCTTCCTCGGCGTCGCCTTCCTCTTCTGCGTCGGCTGCTTCGCCGGCAGTGGCGCTGACCAGGCCGGACGGTGCGGTCAGGTTGGCGATGACGAAGTCGCGATCGATCGTCGCCTTGGCGCCTGCGGGCAACTCGACCGAGCTGATCGTGATGGTATCGCCGATATTGGCGCCTTCAAGATCGATGGTGATGTGATCGGGGATGTCGCCCGCGGTCACGACCAGTTCCACCTCGGGGCGAACCATCGTCAGGACGCCGCCTTTCTTGAGGCCGGGCGCCTTGTCTTCGTTGATGACCTCAACGGGAATGAACAGGGCGATCTTCGAGGTCCGGCGCAGGCGCATGAAATCGACATGCGTCGGCAGATCCTTGACCACGTCGCGCTGCACGTTGCGGCAGATCACGCGGACGTCGTCTTGTCCTTCGACCTTCATGTTGAATAGCGTGGACAGGAAACGGCCTTGCTTCAGGCGCTTCAGCAGAACGTTATAGGGGATCTGGATCGGAAGCGGATCAGATCCGCCGCCATAAACGATACCGGGCACTTTGCCTTCACGGCGTGCTGAACGAGCGGCCCCCTTGCCTGTCCCCGTTCGTGCCTCGGCGATAAGATCAGGAATCTCACCAGCCATAGGAATTCTCCATCGATGTTGATGCGGCTGCCTCCAAGGGTGTCGGGCCGCGTGAAGTGCGCCGGATAGGGTAGCTTTGTGGGTTTGTAAAGACGATTCAGGTCATGGCGCCGCTGAAGGTTTCCGCAAGGGCGGCACATGCGATGACCTGTCCGTTTGCCTGTCCGTCCGCGAAACCGAGATCCGGCACCGATGAAAGCGTCACGCTGCCCGATTCAGATCAAACCGCTTTCGAATATGATGCGGCAGCAGGCGTCGCGACGTGACGCGCGGCAAGGCCATCTCGCGCAGCGGTCGGTCGGCCCCGAAGACATCCAGGTAGTCCCGATAGGTGTCGAAACCCCCTCGGCCGGCATAGTCGATGAAGCTTTCCGCGGCGCAGCCCTCGGCAAGGATGACCTCATGGGCGTCCGTTTCAACGTGCCAATACGTGAACTGATCCGGCATTTGCGCCATGGCGATGCGCCGGATGCTGCTGCCATTGACCAACGCGCCTGCATTGATCAGGAGATCATCGATCAGCAGCGCATGATCGGCAGATACGAACAGGTCGCGCACGGGGCAGCCCGGACCCAGCGCACCGGCGGTCACGCAGATCGGGGCGCGATCCTCGGCCGCCGCGAAAATATTGGGGATCGGCAACCGCCACAGCCACCTGACCTGTGTCGTTCCACCATCGGCCGTGGTGATCAGGTCACCTTGCCTCAACGCCTCGATCGGAACCGATCCGGTTGGCGTGGTCATCAGCGTCCCCGCAAGAAAGCAATTGCCCGGCTGCGACAACTGGGTGGTAAAGCTTGTGGTGGAATTGGGACCGTTCGGAAACACCGCAGGGTCATTTATGGGGTTGTCCGAATGGTAGGGAATGATCCAGGTGGGTCCGGTGTTGAACAGGCCGTAATTTTTCCCGTCGATGGTGACGTAATAGCCTGAAAACGTGAAGCTTCCGAACAATGCGTCGATCTCGCGATCAAGCGCGCCATCCCCATCCACGTCGGTGATCGTGCCGCTGGTGCTTGCGTTGCTCCAGCCGGTCCAACTGACTGTTCCCGAAGACAGAGGCGTGTCGGTGTGGCCGCTTGTGCTTGCCGAGGTCAGGACTAGCAAGTTGGTGGTAGGGAACCCGGACACTTGATGCTCACTTGGAAAATAGGCCTTCTGCGCAGTGGAGCGTGGCTAAAACACTGTTAATATTTCGTTAATTCTCTGCTGTTGCGTCAATGGCCTATTCCCTGACTGCCGTGGCCAAAAGGCTTGCAGTCGCCCGTGAGCCGGGCCAAAGGACGGCCATGTCAATGTTTGCCGATCTGCGCATCTCTCGCGTGCCTGCCGGGGCTTTCGTCGGTGTGGGCCTGTTTTGGGGCAGTTTCGCGGCGATGCTGCCCGCGCTGAAGGCGCGGCTGGATCTGAGCGATTCGCATCTTGGCCTGATCCTGTTGACCGCGGCGGCGGGTGCGTTGGTCGCCATGGCACTTGCGCCGCGTGTTGACGCGGCCTGGCCGCGTATGGGCCTCACACTTTCGGGGCTTGCCATGGCGTTCGCCGTGCTGCCCATCGGTCTGGCCGATACGGTCTGGATCTTTGCAATCGGCATGGTGGCGATCGGAACAGCCACCGGTCTTTACGATATCCTGGGCAATGCCCGCGTCAGCCGGTTGGAGGCGCGCCATGACCTTGCGTTGATGAACCTCAACCACGCGCTGTATTCGTTCAGCTATGCGGCGGCCGCGATGATGGCGGGCCTTGCGCGCGAGGCCGCGATTGCGCCGGGTCTTTGGTTCGCCATCGTTGCGGCGCTTATCTTGTGCGCCGTGGCCCTGACCTGGACGGCACGGCCGCAAAAGGGCGCCGCGCCCGATGCGCCGCAGAACAGCCGCGGGCCGATCTCTGCCTTTGTCTGGGGTGCCGGACTGGTCGTGCTGATCGGGTTCTTCGCCGAAAACGCGACCGAAGGGTGGTCGGCGCTTCATATCGAACGCACGCTTGAGGGCGGTGCCGCTCAAGGCGCGCTGGGCCCCGCGATGCTGGGGTTGACCATGGGCATCGGGCGTCTCGCAGGCCACATGGTCACCGTGCGCGGTGGCGAGATGCGGGTGCTGTTCTGGTCGGCGCTGATCGCGGCTGTCGGGTTGGGTGTCGCGGCCGTGGCCCCGGTGCCGGTCGTGGCTTATGTCGGATTTGGCCTGCTGGGTCTGGGCGTGTCGGTTGTCGGGCCGCTTGCCATTGCGCTTGCGGGCCAGACCGCGCCGGCCCGAGAGCGCACGCTTGCAGTGTCGCGGGCTGCGATGATCGGGTATTTCGGTTTCTTTCTCGGGCCACCCTTGATGGGGTTCATGTCCGAGGCCTTCGGGTTGCGCGTGGCTTTTGCGATGGGGGCCGCGATGGTGCTGGTGATCCCCGTTGTGCTTTTGCCGTGGATGCGACGCGCCCGGCGCGCGTGATGCACCCGCAAGGTGTGGACGCCCGTTGTGCATCCGTCTATCAGGCATGCGCACCACGCTGCCCATTCGCAAAGGACCACCCCAGATGTCAGGCCATGGCGACCCGATCCCGATGACCGCCCGCAAGGGTTCCGCGCTGACCGGCGTGGCAGATGTGCCGGGCGACAAGTCGATCAGTCACCGCAGTCTCATCCTTGGCGCAATGGCGGTGGGCGAAACCCGGGTGACGGGGTTGCTTGAAGGGCAGGATGTCCTTGACACGGCCAGCGCCATGCGCGCCTTCGGAGCCGGTATCACGCGGTCGGACGATGGCGAATGGACGATTCACGGGGTTGGCGTCGGTGGTTTTGCCGAACCTGAACAGGTGATCGATTGCGGCAATTCCGGCACCGGCGTGCGTCTGATCATGGGCGCCATGGCCACCAGCCCGATCACCGCCACGTTCACCGGCGACGCCTCGCTCAATTCCCGGCCAATGGCGCGGGTGACGGACCCTCTGGCGTTGTTCGGCGCAAAGGCCGTCGGTCGGTCGGGCGGGCGCCTGCCGATGACGATCACCGGGGCGGCTGACCCCTTGCCGGTGCGCTACACCACGCCCGTTCCCTCGGCGCAGGTCAAATCCGCTGTCTTGCTTGCGGGTCTGAATGCCCCCGGCCGGACCGTCGTGATCGAGACAGAGGCCACGCGCGACCACACCGAACGGATGCTGGCGGGGTTCGGTGCCGAGATCACGACCGAGATCACCCCCGAAGGGCGCGTGATCACCCTGACCGGCCAGCCCGAGTTGAAGCCGCAGACCATCGTGGTGCCGCGCGATCCGTCCTCGGCGGCGTTTCCGGTCTGCGCCGCGCTGATCGTGCCCGGATCCGACGTTCTGGTCCCCAATATCGGCCTGAACCCCACCCGCGCAGGCCTGTTCGACACCCTGCGCGAGATGGGTGCCGATCTGACCTATGAGAACCTCCGCGAAGAAGGCGGCGAGCCTGTCGCCGACCTGCGCGCCCGATATTCACCCGCAATGACCGGGATCGAGGTGCCGCCGGAACGTGCAGCATCGATGATCGACGAATACCCGATCCTTTCGGTTGTCGCGGCCAATGCCCAGGGGCAGACGGTCATGCGCGGGGTCAGGGAATTGCGGGTGAAGGAAAGCG
>Ga0102941_1000509_pt1 | contig 18080 bp, 18 predicted proteins | sample SalPonR2_C_D2_MG_FD_79281 | JGI IMG/M metagenome (GOLD analysis project Ga0102941, IMG submission 79281) | Salt pond soil microbial communities from South San Francisco under conditions of wetland restoration - Salt Pond MetaG R2_C_D2_MG | ecosystem: Environmental > Aquatic > Marine > Intertidal... | reverse complement strand
CCAAGGTGGTTCGATTTAATGGCCATAAGTTCTCCTAAGTTTAATATTAGAGAATTAAAACATTAGAACTTATGGCCATTTCTTTTTTACTTCAACCCACACATTTTAAAAGAGAACCAAATATAATGTTGGAAAGAATGAGAAATATAGCACAACAGTATTCAACAGTCTTGCTAAAAATTGCAAACATCCTTGCTTTTAGAAGTGAGTAAATATGTAGATTTACCCTTACAAAACTAAGTCAGGTATAATTAATTTGTCATGTCTATAACAAAGCTGAGAAAATGCTTTCTTGACTCAAATAATTCGCATCTCATATTCTATTATTCAATTAGTTAATTATGCTATTTCATTACTCAATTTATCGATTTAATAATCCCTACCTTTACCAGAATCTGTGATATCCATCAGTTCTTTAGGATAAGGTTCTAATAAAACTTGATTTTTTAGATAATCATTATCAAAGCGTAAGGCATAGGACTTTAACATATGTATTACTGTGCTCAAAGGGATTCTTTCATCACGATATTCTTCTACTGAATTCAAAAAGAATTCTTTTTCATCTGAAGACAAATTATCCGAGATCCCTCCAAAAGCATGATGCAAAGAATTGATAATAGCAGTATATTTGGCTTTATTTTTTAGTATTTCTTTTATTTTCTCCTCATATTTCGAGTATACTTCTCCAATTGAATAATCTTCATGATTTGCTACTATTTTTCCGGCCTCGCGCATAGCTTCTTCATTATATGCCAAAAATAGATATTTATGTTTACCGTGAAAATCCATTAAAGCGCCTATGTCTTTATCTTTTTTTAATTCTTTAAATCTTGCCTTGGTAAATAATTTAGTCAGAAAATGCTCACGGATGCGAAAGTTATTTAATCTGCCTTCATCTTCTATAGCAGCTAAAGGAAAATAATCGTTCAATTTCCCACCGAAAAATCCCTGTCCTCGATCAGAACCTGTCGGCTCGTCAAGGTGGTGATAAACTTTTACATCGTTGATTCCACAGGAAGGAGAACGATTTTTCATTAAAAAGCCATCAATATCCTCCAATCCACCTAAGAATTCTTCCGTAAAATTACGCATTTTATCAGTAACATCTTTTCCAGTAGCAGGTTGGACCATCCTTAGTTCTCCCTCTTTCCTCCCTATTCTTATAGGATTGCGAGGAGTCCCCAAACCAATCTCTTCTTCTGGACATACAGGAAGGTAATTTACGTGGTCAATTAACTTTGTTTGAACAAACTCATCCGGTATTTTTTGGCCATTATAGCGACACTTTTTAAATCCAAGACATTTGCTTACTACTACTTTCGGTTCTGGATGTTCAATCATATTTTGTTCCCTACTATTTATTCATATTTAGATATATATTTTTCAACATCAAATTTTCTCTTGCATCCGTTATAATTCATATATCGGATTTTACCATAGACTTTTCTTTCTTTCCAACCATGATCATGCAACCCGCCTATTGACCAGGCTACACCAACATATCCATTTGGATCTCGTCCATCCAGCTCATATTTGTCATTCAAATACAATGCAATCTTAAAGGCAATATCCGGATTTTCAGTCCATTCCAGTATTTTCTTGGCCCAGTACATACGCATATATCCATGCATTTTGCCTCTTTTTTTCATCTCCTTTTGTGCTGCATTCCAAAGAGGGTCATGCGTTTGTGCTTTTTCAAATTCCTCACTGGAATAGAGATATTCTCTCCTGTCGTCACTATGAGCTTCTAAAGTTTCCTTAGCCCAACCAGCTATACCAGACAAAGAATCGTAATTTTTATTGTAAAAGCAGTAATTATCTGTTAATTCTCTTCTAATTATCAATTGTTCTAAAAATTCTTCCCTGGCTTTGTCAGAAACATCCGCCTGTTTCGCCTCCAGGGCTATTCTCTGAGCAGATATCTGTCCAAAATGTAAAAATGGTGATAGATTGGAAAGGACATCGGCATTAGGGTCATTACTTTTCTCAGGATATTTTTCTATCTTTTCATCAAGAAAGATCCCCAGTTGATTCTGAGCAGATTCTGCCCCCGGTTTTAACCAGTCTACAGGTTTTACATTTTCATTTATCTCAAGGCTATTATATAACTCTTTCCAGTTATTCTTCGGTAATTTTTTTTGAGTTCTCTGCTTGACTTCGGGAAATTCTTCTAAAAATTCTGGTAGTAATTTATTAATCTTGGGGCGAATAGTACGGGCAGCATATTCCTGTTTCTGAGAAGCTTCCCGGCAAGGAACAATATTGTGTGCATCAACTTCATAAAATGCTATATTAATTTTGTCTCTGACCTCCCTTTTCCATTTTTTCTTAATTTTGAGAGGGCCAAAATCTGTTACTATTGCTCCCGCATCTTTATTATTTACAAACTCAGGTATATTTGTATCTGGTTTCCCGGTTAATATAAAAAAAGGTATGTTTTTTTCTCTAAATTTTTCTTCTACTTCTTTTAACCCCTGCAGCATAAAATCATAGTGTCGTAAAGTTGCTTCCGAAAATTTTGAAACTAGATTAAATACTACTATTAGTTTACGATTCAAAGCCAGATCCTGAGCATATAGTAGAGCCCAATTATCTTCAACTCTCTGATCTCTGCTCATCCAGTAGATTATCGGTCCTTTCTGGATTGATTTTTTATTTAATTTATGGATTCTTTTTTTGTTAACTTGCATCGTTGATTAGCCTTATTTCGATTTACTAAATAAAAATTTCAATTTATTCGGAGATAGGTGTACTAACACGGTTAATGCACTCCAAAATTTTTATTATATTTTACTTCAAACCAGGGTGGTTTTTCTCTTTTGGTCCAGGTAGCAAATTCTGATTTATCATAATTATAGAAATTACGATAGGCCTGTACTGGATCACCGGGAACTTTATATTGATCTGGCATGGCTTGAGCAAACTCTGTCAATCCCTGGTCTTCAAATTTGTATTGCTGTATTTCCTTAACAACCTGAATTGATTTATGGTTTTCTTCTTTTTCATAGCGATACTTGTATTCCTCATCCAAGGCATAGGCCAATTTTGTTAACCATTGGAAATTGTCATAACTTTCTTGTACCCATTGAACGCAGGGATGCTTGGTATGGGTCGATCCATAGGGTGTCTTGTATCCCATGAGATTTAATGCTGTACACATTATCTGTGTGCTTTCAAGGATCATCTTTACTACATGTTGATCACAGTGGTACTGTGCACATTTTTTTATATCTCTATCTAATACAAATATATTCATTATTCTATAAGTTTAATCAAACGATTGGATTTTCAACCTCTATTATAAGAATAAGAATTAGTTGTTAAAATAAAAAGGCTTTTATTGATGTTAATTCCATACTGTGAGGATCCGATATCTATAAAATTCGGTTTATTAAGAAATAACCAACTGTAAAACAATAAAACTGCGAAGATTTTTCATAAATTACTTGATATGATGAACTTTATCGCAAAATTGGTAGATAGAAAAGCAGTGTATTGAGTATATTTTTCTACTGTTATTTTTTAAGCAAATAGTTAATTTAATTATATCAAAAAAGTCGGACAATTCAACATCTCATAAGTTTTTCGGTTGATTATAGAGAAGAATTTTGATTTTGCATTGAATGTAGTTAAATTGCTCAGATATATAAATGAGAATAACAGATAATATGTAAGAGATAAAAAATTACTATACTCACTTACTAAAAATTAATTTAAATAAAAGCTATTTTATAGTTAAATATTGTTTTAACCCCTGTCAGACATGTATTTAATAAAAAAATATATTCCTACTCACAGATTGTTGAAATAAACCCGGAATGGATTATGATTGGCAATATATTTTACTGGAGTAAAAGAATCTCAAGATATTAAAAGTAAAATAATCGTAGAAAGCATGAAATTTCTAAATAACCAAAAAATCTCTACCCTGTTATATAATTTTATAGAAGACAAAAAAGAACGTCAATATAGATTAATCATCTTAATTTTCTTTATTTTATTCGCTTTTTTCCTTAAAATCCCCGTTTGGTCTATGTTATCTCTTCAAAATAAACAGTGATTTCAAAATATTTATATAAATAAAAAATAAAAAATTTATGAGTGTAAAAATGAAAACAGCCCTCAATGAAGTCCACAAAGAATTAGGAGCCAAAATGGTCGATTTTGCCGGATGGGAAATGCCGGTTTCGTATTCTGGAACTCTGGAAGAACATAACAATGTCAGAGAAAAGGCGGGTATATTTGATGTAAGTCATATGGGTGAAATAGAAATTAGAGGAGAAAATGCCCTAAAACAGGTTCAATATATAACCTGTAATGATGCTTCTACATTAAATGAAGGTCAGGCGCAATATACCTCGATGTTAACTCCAGAGGGAACCTTTATCGATGATCTGTTAGTACATAAAATAAGTACCACTCGATATATGATGTGTGTGAATTCTGATAACAAAGATAAAGACTACCAGTGGATACTGGATAACAAGGTAAATAAGGCTGAGATTCTGGATAAAAGTCCAGAATACACACAATTGGCACTGCAGGGTCCTGCTTCAAAAGATATTTTGCAGGAGCTAGTCAATATAAACCCAAGTGAGCTTGGACACTACCATTTTGTACTTGGGAAAATATGCGGTATTGAAAGTATAATAGCTAGAACCGGTTATACAGGAGAAGATGGCTTTGAACTTTATTTTAACCCTGACCATGCTGAGAAGGTATGGAATTCAATCCTGGATAAAGGGGAGTCTTATGGTATTCTCCCTGCTGGTCTCGGTGCCAGAGATACTCTTAGGTTAGAATCCGGGCTATGTCTTTACGGAAACGATATAGATGACCAGACCACACCTCTAGAAGCGGATCTCGCATGGATAGTTGCATTTGATAAAAATAATTTTATAGGGAAAGACGCTCTTATAGAACAAAAGGACGAAGGTATTTCCCGGAAACTGATTGGGTTTGAATTGTTGGAAAAAGGAGGTATCCCAAGAAAAGGCTACCCGATTTTTAAAAACGGAGATAAAATCGGGAAAGTGACCAGTGGTAATTATGCTCCCTATCTTGAAAAACAGATTGGTATGGGATATATCCCTGTTAATTTGGGTTCTCCTGATACAAGGATAAAAATCAAAATCCGCAATAGGAAAATAGAGACTAAAATAGTAAATAAACCTTTTTATAACCGAAAATAGGAGGAAAATATGTATCCTGATGATTTTTATTATACAGAAGAACATGAGTGGATCAACAAAGAGGGCTATATAGGTATTACCGATTATGGTCAGAAAGAACTTGGAGATATAGTATTTGTAGAATTTCCTGAAGAAAACGAAGAATATGAAGCCGGAGAAGAATTTGCTACAGTAGAATCTGTAAAAGCTGTTTCTCCTGTTTACTGTCCTGTATCAGGGAGTATTACGGAAATTAATAGCGATCTGAATGAAGCCCCGGAATTGATTAATCAACAGCCCCATGAAGACGGGTGGCTTGTAAAGATTGAGATCCAGGATGAAACAGAACTGGACGAATTAATGGATGTAGAAGAATATAAAGATTTTATTGGAGAATGATAGATGAGATACTTGCCAATATCCGAGCAAGAAAAAAAAGAAATTATCGATAGTCTGAATATTGATTCAGTTGAAGAATTATTTGAAAGTATACCAGAAGAATTAAGATTTAATGGAGAACTTGATTTACCTGACCCTTTAGCAGAAAATGAATTAGAAGATTATTTTAAAAGTCTGGCTGAAAAAAATACCACAAAAGAAGAATTTGATTCCTTTCTGGGAGCTGGGGCTTATCACCATTTCATCCCTTCTATTGTATCGAATCTTATTCAAAGAGAAGAATTTTATACTTCCTATACTCCCTATCAAAGTGAAATAAGTCAGGGAACACTTCAGAGTATCTTTGAATTCCAGACTCTTGTCTCTCAGCTCACTGGATTGGATATTTCCAATGCATCTTTGTATGACGGCTCCACTGCCACTGCCGAAGCCGCTATAATGGCCGACCGAATCAAACGGAAACGAAACCGGGTGATAATATCCAAGAATGTTCACCCCCAATATCGTAAGGTGCTCAAAACTTATATTGAGAATCTTGATATTGAACTTGTTGAAATTCCTTTTGAGAATCAATCCGGACGGGTAGACTTGAATGCTCTTAAAAATAAACTCGATGACAATGTTTCTTCCATAATCGTACAGTCCCCCAATTTTTTCGGATCTATAGAAGAACTTGGAGAAATTTCGAATATCGCTCATAAAAATGGTGCTCTTTTTACTGTAGTGGTGAATGAACCTTTTTCTCTGGGATTGCTGAAGCCACCGGGTGAATATGGAGCAGATATTGCTGTGGGAGAGATGCAGGGCTTTGGTAATTCTCTGAATTTCGGGGGACCTTACCTTGGTTTCCTGGCCTGTAAAGACAAATACAAACGTAAAATACCAGGTAGAATTGTCGGCAAAACTAAATCCCAGGATGGTAAAACTGGCTATGTTTTAACTCTCTCCACCAGGGAACAACATATCCGGAGAGAAAGAGCGACTTCAAACATCTGCACAAATCAGGCCCTATGTGCTCTTGCAGCTACTATTACATTAACATGTTTAGGTAAAAAGGGTATCAGAAAATTAGCAGAATTAAATCTGAGAAAAGCTCATTATCTAGCCGATAAAATAAAGGAAATAAAAAGTTGTGATATAGCATTTAAGTCGCCCTTCTTTAATGAATTTACTGTCAGGACAGAAAGCCCGGCAAATGATTTAGTTAAAGAATTAAAAAAGAAATCAATCATCTCCGGTTATACTATTGGAGACGATTATCCAGAAATGCAACATCATATTTTAATAAATGCAACAGAAATGACATCTCAAGACACAATGGATAATTTTTTAACTGAATTGGAGGCATATAGTGAGTGATCAACTTGAGCCGACTATATTTGAGAAAAGTTCTAAGGGCAAAGAAGGATATTCATTTCAGGCTGAAGAAGATAAACTGCCAGAAACCGATTCAATAATCGATGATTCTTATTTAAGAGACGAGATAGAAAATTTTCCTGAATTAAGTGAAGTGGAAATAGCACGCCACTACACCCGAATTTCAAAATTTAATCACGGGGTGGACGATGGTTTATATCCTTTAGGTTCCTGTACAATGAAATATAATCCCAAAATAAATGAGGACCTTGCACAATTGGAGGGCTTTACTTCAACACACCCTCTCCATCCTGCAGATATGAGCCAGGGAAATCTTGAAATTATGTACGAACTTGGCGAAGCGCTTAAAACCATAACAGGAATGGATGGCGTCAGCCTACAGCCTGCTGCTGGTGCGCATGGGGAACTTACTGGCATGCTGATGATCAGAAAATATTTTGAAAACCAGGATAAGCCGCGCAAAACTGTTCTAATACCGGATACAGCCCATGGAACTAATCCAGCCAGTGCTCACTTTGCTGGTTATAAAGTTGAAGAAATAGAGTCAAATGAGGATGGTATCATTGAACCCGGAACTCTCAAGGATTATTTAAACGAAGATGTAGCAGCCCTGATGGTCACTAATCCCAATACTCTTGGAATCTTTGAACAAAATATCAAAGAAATAACCAACCTTCTTCATGAAAATGGTAGCCTTATTTATTGCGATGGAGCCAATTTAAATGCACTTATGGGAAAATATCGTCCTGGAGATAGTAATATTGATGTAATGCATCTCAACCTTCATAAAACATTTTCCACACCCCATGGAGGTGGAGGCCCCGGTTCAGGACCTATAGTAGTTGATGAAAAACTTATTCCCTACCTTCCCATTCCAACAGTAGAAAAAGATGATAATGAATTTTATTTCGATTATGACCATTCTAATTCTATCGGAAAAATGCGAGCATTTTATGGTAATTTTGGTGTAATGGTAAAAGCTCTGGCCTATATCTTGACCACAGGTGCTGAGGGGCTTAAAAAAGTTGCAGAGCATGCAGTATTAAATTCAAATTATATCCGTAATCAGCTAGAAGAAGATTATGATATTCCTTATGACTCTCCAACTATGCATGAAGTGATATTTTCAAATAAATCTCTGAAAGACAACAATGTCAAAACAATGCAAGCAGCCAAAAGACTTATGGACTTTGGTTTTCATCCTCCTACTGTATATTTTCCTCTAGTAGTAGACGGAGCCATGATGATAGAACCTACAGAAACGGAATCCTTAAGGGAACTTGATTATTTTATTGAAGCAATGAAGAAGATTATTGAGGAAGCAGAACATAATCCTGAAAAATTAAAATCTGCACCACATACAACTCCGATAGGAAGGCTGGATACAGTTCATGCAGCAAGAAATCCTATTCTGACATGGAAACCCGATAAATAATATTGGTTGTAGTTAGAAAGCCTTAAACATTTGTCAGTAACCAATAACGAGCATAGCTTTTAGTTATGGAAAGCGGAAACAGGAAAACGGAAGCAGGAAAATAAGAAAGGAAAAATGTATTGAGTATAGAGTAATTTGAAGACTTAGATATATGGAAAGAATCTATGAGATTATCAGTTGATATATATAAAGAACTATCAGATTGTAAGGATTATGGATTGAGAGATCAGATTCAAAGATCGTCTGTATCTATACCTTCAAATATTGCAGAGGGATATGATCGTGGTACAAATAAGGAGTACATAAACTTTTTAAATATAGCAAAAGGTTCCTGTGCAGAATTAAGGACTCAATTATATATAGTAAAGAAGTAAACATAATTTCAAATGGTAAATGTGACGAGTTAATAGATAAAACTAAAAAAATATCTGCAATGTTATATAATCTCATAGAAGCTAGAAAAAGAAACTTTTAGAAGGCGTTTATTAAATTTAACTATTTTGTAAATTTTTATCCGCTTTCCTGTTTCCTGTTTCCAGTTTCCCTATAAAATCTACAGAGGAAATATGACAAAATGTAATTTATTAATAGAGAACAACCTAGACTATGAAGCAGCACACCAGCTACAAAAAGATATACTATCAAAAAGAATCAATGATGAAGTAAGAGATACATTGTTAATTACAGAGCACCCTCCCGTTTATACTATTGGTAAAGGTGGAAATGAAGATAATTTATTAATCCCAAAAGATAGGCTGGAGACCCGGGATATAAAAGTGCATAATATTGAACGGGGAGGAGATATTACTTTCCATGGGCCAGGACAGATTGTAGGTTATCCTATCCTTAATATTAAAAATCTTGAAATTGGTATCCATGGTTATGTCAATAAATTAGAAGAAATATTTATTGAATTATTAAAAGATGAATATAAAATTGATGCTAAAAGAATAAGTGAATATCCAGGAGTATGGGTAGGAAATAATAAAATAACTGCTTTAGGGATAAATGTTCAGAAGTGGGTAACCTGGCATGGATTTGCTTTCAATGTTAATACCGATTTAAGCTATTTTGATTTTATCAATCCCTGTGGAATCAAAGAAAAAGGTGTTACTTCAATTCAAGATATTATAGGTTCAAAGGTTGATATGGATCAAATAAAATCAAAGGTCATAGAATATTTTAAATTAATTTTTGGCTATGATGAGGTGATACAATGGGAAATGTAAGGCCAGAATGGTTAAAAATAAGAGCTTCAAATTCAGAAGAGGTTAGTAAAATTCAAAATTTATTAAGTGACTTTTCCTTGAACACTATCTGCGAATCGGCGAGGTGTCCTAATAGACCTGTGTGTTACAAAAATAATTTAGCCTCTTTTCTTATTTTAGGGAATATATGTACAAGAAACTGTAAATATTGTAATTTGGATAGTGGTACTCCTCTGGAAGTAGATACAAGTGAACCGCAAAGAATCGCTCGGGGGGTAGACCGGCTTGATCTAGACCATGTTGTTATAACTTCTGTTACACGAGATGACCTTGAAGATGGAGGAGCAAGTCAATTTATAAAAACGGTAAAGAGTATTAGAAATATACCGAGTGACGTCAATATTGAAGTTTTAATTCCTGATTTTGCTGGTGACCAGGAAGCCTTAGAAAAATTAATTCAAGTTCAACCGGAAATTATAGGGCATAATATTGAAACTGTTAAATCCTTATATAACAAAGTTAGACCGGAAGCAAATTATGAACGGAGCCTGGAGTTGCTTAATAAAGTGGCAGAAAGTGAGAAAGAAATTTGTGTTAAATCAGGATTAATGGTCGGTCTGGGTGAGAGTCCTAAGGAAGTCATGCAGTCTATAAAAGATTTAAAAGAAACAGGATGCGATATTCTGACAATAGGTCAGTATCTGAAGCCTCCTAATCAAAGTATGGAAGTAGAAAAGTATGTAAAACCTGAAATTTTTGATGAATATAAAAATATTGCTTTCAATCTAGGCTTCAAATGTGTATCATCGGGTCCTTTAGTGAGAAGTTCTTTTAAGGCTAAAAAAATGTATAACGAATTTAAAAAAAATATGAGGATGTAATTAAATGAAAAGTGAATTTGATCTAGGTATAATTGGTAGCGGTCCTGGAGGGTATGTCGCCGCCATTTATGCAGCAAAGCAGGGATTAGACGTAGCAGTTATAGAAAAGGATAACTATGGTGGTGTATGTACTAACTGGGGGTGTATTCCAACAAAAGCGTTACTCCATTCTTCAAAGATATTCTCTGATATTCAGGAGGCCCCTAAGTTGGGTATAAATGTTGACGGAATCTCTTTTGACATAACAAAAATGCATACCAGAAAGAACAAAATAGTCCAGAGAATGCAGAAGGGAGTTAAATATTTGCTTGAGAACTACAATATAGAATGCTTCCGAGGTCAAGGCAAATATATTGATAAGAATATAATTGAGATACAGAATGAGACTGGTAAACAAAGAATAAAAGTAGATAAATCTATAATAGCAACTGGTTCTTCACCCAAAGATTTTGAACTTTCTTCTTTACAGAGTAATAATGTATTCAATAGTAAAGAAGTCTTACAGATGGAGGACCACTGTCCCGAAGAAATCATAATTATTGGAGGGGGAACAATCGGAGTTGAATTTGCTACAATCTATAATAATTTAGGCTCCGAAGTGACAATCCTTGAAAAGGAGGATAGAATTATTCCTACTGCTGATAAAGATATCTCTCAATCTCTGAAAAGAAGTTTAAAGAGAGATGGAGTGAATATTCATACTAAGGCTGAAATTTTGGAAATCAGTGGTGAAACTAGAAAAACCTGTAGATTTAAATATAAAACTGAGGAAAAGAATATAGAGGGAGATATTATATTTGCAGCAATTGGTAGAGAACCCAATATTGAAGCAATAGGAGCCAAAGAAATTGGTTTAGATTGTGAACAAGGTTTTATTAAAGTTAATAATAATTTTGAAACAAATATTGAAGATGTCTATGCTATTGGGGATGTAACTGGAGGCTTACAATTGGCCCATGAAGCTTCCTACGAAGGTAAAATTGCAGTGGATAATATATTGGGAAAAGATAGACAGAAAAAAAATATGATACCTGTTTGTATCTATACTAATCCGGAAATTGCATATGCCGGCTTGACAGAGACAGAGGCAAGAGAAAGAGGTTATAATATCGAGATTGGAGAATTTCCAGTCCGACTAAATGGTAAAGCAACAGTTATGGGTGAAAAAGAAGGAAAAGTTAAAATATTAACAAATAGTAAGAATGACCAGATATTAGGAATACATATGATTTCTCCTCATGCTACAGATATGATTAGTGAAATTGGATTAGCTATGGATAATGAGCTTACCATTGACCAAATTAACAATATTCATCCTCATCCTACATTATCTGAATCTATTATGGAAGCTATAGAAGATATTAAGAATATGAGTATTCATAAACCGTAATATAACCTAATTATCAAGGAGGATTAAAGTGTATAAATATAAATTAGGATCTGTAGATTCCAAGGAAGAAGAAGCAGAAGTGATTGAGATATATAAAGAAAACGGTGAGTATGTAGAGAAAAATGAAGTAGTTTGCACTGTGGAAGCAACGAAAGTTACTATGGAAATTGAAGCAGAGATAACTGGCTATATTAAGTTTTTAGTTAGGGAAGGAGACAAAATTGAATTTGGTGAAGTACTCTATATTATAAATGAAAATTAGTATCTCTCAAAAATCCAGAGCGGAATTTTGAAAAATAAATATATACACTCAAAAAAATTGAATTAAATAAAATATTTATACATAATGAGAATCAAAGATAGAGAATTTTTCAATAGAGCCCACAAATCTAACTTTTGTTATGATATCTGGCGACCGAGTAATGAAGTTATAGTTTTAGGCAGAAATAGTAATGAATCAGATGATGTGAAACAAGAGGCCTATGATAATGGAATAGAAATAAGAAGAAGAATTGGAGGAGGAGGAACAGTCTATCTAAATTCGGGAACTTTAGTCTTAGATATTGCTTATATCACTGAGAATAGAAAAGATTTTCGATATTATTATAAAACTAGCAATAATTTTATTATAAGTGCATTAAATAAAATGGGTATACCTGCCGAAACGGAAAATTCCTTTTATGATATGGTTATAGAAAAGAAAAAATTTGGTGGAGTTTCTTTGTTTATTTCAAAAAACAAAATTTTATATAGTGCGTCAATAATAATAAAAGAAACTACGATAGATTTGATAAATAAATATTTGAATATTCCTGATAGACAACCGGATTATAGGAATAATAGGGACCATATTGATTTTTTAACTTCTTTAGGGCAATATATGGATTTTGATATAAAGAAGCTCAAAAGTATTATCACAGACCAACTAGAATCATATAAATCCAATCTTGACAAGTAGTTTCAATAAGCGTGTACCTTTTTTCTTTAAAATCCAAAAACATCACTTTTTAAGAAGCTATGAGCCAACTGAAAAAAGTAATAAAAACTGTCTTTCTGAGCGGAGTCGAAGAATAAATATCACCTTTTCTAGTCCATGGTTCGACTCCGCTCACCATGACAATTTTATCGATTGACCCTTTTTTCAGTTGGTTCAGCTATTAACTCTTATTTTAATCTACTAACAAGGGATTACATCTTTGCATCTTCCTATCTTCATAAAAATTTCCTATCCCAATAAATGTATTCTCACCTCTCTGTTCAGTTCCTCTTTTCACTCTACAAACTAAAAAGAGTCTAGTAGTGTACCCTACTGTCCTATAATCATCTTGGCCTAATTTTGCAGATTTAGTTTTATACTCTTTGCTATTTTTTATTTTGCCTTCTAAAATTGATTCTATTTTATCCTTATATCTTAAAATTCATTCCTTCACAAAATGAGCAATTCATTTTGCATAACCAATTATCCAATACAATATAACAACCTCAAGTAGTGTACTAAATTTTTTTTATAAACCTGAAATTTAATTACTAATACTGTTGCAAAAATAAAATAAAAACGTTATTATAACTATTACAGGGGTTTTTCAAATAAACTGATGAATTAATTGTTATAATAAGCCTCAATCTATTAAATCATAAATTGGAGAAATTATGAGTGAAATATCAATTGTAATTGGCGGATCCGCTGGTCAAGGTATAAAAACTATTAAATATATACTGACGCGGGTCTTTAAATTTTCGGGTATCAACGTTTTTTCGACCAAAGAGTATGAATCCCGGGTACGTGGAGGAATAAACTCGACAGAAATTCTAGTTTCATCGAATACTGTCAATACTCATGTGGATAAAATTGATTTACTTTTAGTATTAAAAGAAGGTGTTATTGATCACTTAAAAAATCGAATTGGAGATAATACACTCGTTTTAGGAGAGAAGGAAAATATTTCGGATTCGGAAAAATCACAACTTAATAACTTTTACAATATTCCGATCAAAAAACTTGCCCAGGATGTAGGTAAAAAAATCTATTCCAACAGTATTGTAGTGGGAGTTATATGCGGTCTATTTAATCTTGATGATGAAATAGTAAAAAACATTATTCAGAAGAAATTTTCTAGTAAAGGAGAACAAGTCATAAACAAAAACATTGAAGCAACTCAGGCAGGCCAAGAGGAAGGATTAAAATTAAAGAAAAAAAACAAAATAGAATATGAAATACCGCCTGATGAAAGTGTCACCAATGATATTTTATTAAATGGAACAGAGGCAGTTGCACTGGGAGCCATGAATGGTGGTTGCAATTTTGTCTCCTTTTATCCAATGTCTCCTGCTACCGGAGTAGCCACATTTTTCTCTAAGAATTCTGATGAACTTGAAATAGTGGTTGAGCAAATGGAAGATGAGATCGGAGCGGTAAATATGGCTATTGGTGGCTGGTATGCTGGTGCTCGCGCTATGGTTACCACTTCTGGAGGCGGTCTAGCTCTCATGAACGAAGGGTTGAGTCTGGCAGGTGTTACTGAAAGTCCTATGGTTTTCCATATTGGTCAGAGACCCGGTCCAGGTACAGGTTTGCCAACACGGATGGGGCAGGAAGACTTATTATTTAGCCTGTTTGGTGGACATGGTGAATTTCCCCGGATTATACTAGCACCAGGTGACTTAAAAGAAGGTTATGAACTAGGTCGTAAGGCCTTTGAATTGGCTGATAAATATCAGGTACCGGTTTTCATACTTACGGATCAATATTATTTAGACAGTGATTACAATATATCTGAGCTGCCTTTTTCCGATAAACAGCCTAACGATCACATAGTAAAATCAGAAAAAGGCTATCAAAGATATAAATTGACAGAAGATGGTATTTCTCCTCGGGCTATACCAGGAAATGGCGAAGGAACTGTAGAAGTTGACAGTGATGAACATGGACAAAATGGGCACGTAACTGAAAATTTTGACACCCGTACCAAAATGGTTGATAAACGACTCAAAAAAGCTGAAAAAATAAAAGAAGAATATATCCAGCCTGAAATCTATGGCGATGATAATTATAAGACTTTACTAATTGGCTGGGGATCGACCAAAAATGCTATTTTGGCTGCTTTGTCTGAGCTAGATACAAACAAACTCGGTTATTTGCATCTCAAACAATTAGCACCTTTAGATGAATATATTACCGACCGGATTACTGAGGCACAGCGAACTATCACTATTGAAAATAACGCTACCGCTCAACTGGCTAAAATATTAGCAATGGAGACTGAAAAAAATATAGACGACAATATTCTGAAATACAATGGTCTACCCTTTTCAAAAGAAGAGCTGATAGAAGAGATAACAAAAATTAAGGAGGTATAAATATGGCTGATACAAGTAAATATGATTTAAAAAATATAGATATTGCCTGGTGCCCTGGTTGTGGTAACTTCCAAATTTTATCCACCATTAAAAAAGTCCTGGCAGAAATGGATATAGATCCTTCTGAAGCTGCCTGGTCAACTGGAATTGGTCAGGCTGCGAAGATTCCTCAATACTTCAAAACAAATTATTTTAATGGCTTGCACGGTAGAAGTCTGCCAGTAGCAACTGCAATCAAAGCAGCCAATCCTAATCTGGAAGTATTCGCAGAAAGTGGTGATGGTTGCACCTATGGTGAAGGCGGAAATCATTTCATCCATACTATTAGGCGTAATCCCGATATCACCAATCTTGTCCATGATAATCGTATCTACGGATTAACTAAAGGGCAGGCTTCACCTACTACAGATAAAGGTATGATCACTACGATGCAATTCAATGGAGTTTCCTTTGAACCTTTTAACCCTATTGGGATTGGAGTTGCTTCCAATGCATCTTTTGTAGCCCGGGCCTATTCTGCCGACCAGAAAGAGACAAAAGAGATTATAAAGGCTGGTATTGAACATGATGGATATGCTTTGATTGATCTACTTCATCCCTGTGTTTCCTTTAATAAGAAAAATACCTATAAATGGTACAAAGAACATACTTACTATCTGGATGAAGAATATGACCCCTATGACCAGGAAGCAGCCTTTCAAAAATCACAAGAGAGAGAACAAATCTCTTTAGGTATCATTTTTAAAAATGATGATAAAGCGCCCTTTGAAGACACCCTGTCTGCTCATAATAAAGGAGAAAAATATACTCCCTTATATGAAAGAGACCAAAAATTTGATGTAGTTAAGGATATTATTGAACAAAAGCGGGTGAAATGATTTATTTTATAACTCCTCACTACAATTTTGCAATATTTATAGAATAGAAGGCCGGCTAAACTGATTACGAAGTTCAATTCTTAACCAGGGTTTATTTACAGATGAATTTACTGTTTGACAAAAATTGGATCTCGGAGGCTATATGTCTAAGCTAGTAAAATTATTAGCCCTTGGCACTGGTATAATAGGGGTAATAGTAATTATCTGGGGCGTAATCAAGGCCTTAATTGAATTAATTAAATTAGAGATACTAAAATTAAAAGGTAGCTCTATCTGTACCAAACGGATTAATCTACGTCATCATCTCGGTTCTTACTTGCTATTGGGACTGGATTTTTTGGTAGCAGCGGATATAATTCGCACTATTTTACACACTAATCTAGAAGAACTTGCTGTTTTAGGAGCGATTGTTGGAATCAGGACTTTATTAAGCTTCTTTTTGAATTTAGAGATGAAGGATGGCCATGAAAATTGCACTAAGTAAAATCTTATAAGCAAGCCATCAAAAATATTTGACATATTTGATGGTTTCGTAAAAAGTGTAAATATTTTCTATTTTTACATAATATATTACAAATAAATTTTTTATTAACCAAAATATCCAATCGAAATAATATTTTACAGTTTAAAAATTAAAATCCAGTTCATCCTTTAACCGCTCCACTACATTAAACACAATCGGACAGACGGAGTAATTTCTGAGTATATTATGAGGCCGCGAAGTAAAATTGGGTTTATCCAAAAAAGGATAATCCCTGCAATCCCGGGGCCTTTTAGTATAAATAGTACATTTTTTATTCTTCAAATATTTACAGGGCTGGCCTTTTAAATAGGTTTCGCTATTAAATGGACTTTTTGCGGTGAATACATTTTTAAATTCTTCTGTAGGAATATCTTCAATTTTTGCCAATCGACTAATATCTTTTTCTGTAAGATTAGGTTTTAAAGCAGTACAGCAATTTCCACACTCTTTGCAATCAATTTTCTTAGAAATACTCTGCTGTAATTGGTCTACAATTCTAGCAATCTTACTTGAATCTGATTTTTTGAGAAAATTTCTGAATTCAAGATTTTGACGTTCATTACGGTTACTTTTATAGTTAATAATGTTTAAATCTGTAACTAGTTCGGAACTCATGTACTAATCTTATTATGAAGAAACTACAAAATACGTATAATTAATGGCCCTCTAGAACTTTTTAACAAATTTCCTGGTCAAGTCATGTTCTTCATAACCAGGAAATGGAAACATTAAAGTCTCTAAAAATTAATTTTAATTAAGTTACTTAGCTTCTATATTTGATAATTGTTCGTTAGCAATATCTCCTACAAGGGGAAGTTCATATCTTTCGCCTTGATAAGCTTTGTACATCAGAAATATCCAGAGTATTAATCCAACTGGAGGAACCAGGAGTGAAGTAATAGGACTCAGTATGGGTACCATACCACCTACAAAACTTATAATGAACAATGCCAAAAATGTTATCAGAGATTGCATGGCATGAAATCTTACGAACTTATTTTCCTTTGAAAGTATCAAAAACAGAAGCCCGGTTATCCATCCCAGAACATAGCAGAGCAGAGCTTCCAGATTTTGGGTTAAACCCGTTACTGTTTCTTCGGGTGAACTTTCAACAGCTGGCTGTTGTTCTTCTTTGTCTACATTATTTTTATCACCTTCCATGGAACCCTCCTTTATTTATTAGCTGGCAGTTTATATTGAATAAAAGCAAAGCTTTCATGTTTTGTTTCTAGGACTGACGAATAATATTCACTCTCTTCCTTAGCATTTAATTACCAATTAAAATATTATTACCAGATACTTTCTCTATTTTTTTGCTTACATATTGGAGAATTTACTAATGAGTCAACTGAAAAAAGTAATAAAAACTGTCATTATGAGCGGAGTCGAATAATGATTACCACCTGTTCTCGTCCATGGTTCGACTCCGCTCACCATGACAATTTTATCGATCACCCCTTT
>Ga0102941_1000507_pt1 | contig 18113 bp, 19 predicted proteins | sample SalPonR2_C_D2_MG_FD_79281 | JGI IMG/M metagenome (GOLD analysis project Ga0102941, IMG submission 79281) | Salt pond soil microbial communities from South San Francisco under conditions of wetland restoration - Salt Pond MetaG R2_C_D2_MG | ecosystem: Environmental > Aquatic > Marine > Intertidal... | reverse complement strand
AGGTTCCTGATGTTCACAAGAGGAGCAGTTGCTAATAGGCCGATGTCTGTAGAAGCTTGGTTCTTAAAAACAAAAGACCCTTTAGGAATAGGTATACCATACACCATAGAGTCTTTTAAATCTGAGAGGTGTGTGCCTTCCTTCGAGATATTATGTGCTATCGATATCCGAGGTTATGGTAGAGTCGGAGTTAGGATATCAGATGCTGATGCTTCGAAGGTAGACAGTATACATAGGTTGATTAGGAAATTCCATGAGCATAGTGTTGTTCAACAGTTAATACAAGACTGCGGAGGTTAATTACAGATGATACAGTACAAAGTACTTAAGGAAGGTTGTGACCCTAGAGGTGCACAAGGAGACGCAGGTCTAGACTTGAGGGTGGCAGAAAGTGTCTTCATATACCCACAAGAGACAGTGAAGATACCTACAGGTGTAGCATTTGTTATCCCTAACAACATGAGCTTCATTCAGATTACCGCTAGGTCTTCAACTGCTCTCCAAGGTTGTCACATACATATAGGAACTATCGATCATACGTTTAATGGACGTGAGGTACACTTGATAGCTACCAATATGTCAGATCATCCGATTATCTTTAAGGCTTTTGAACGTGTAGCTCAAGCAGTAGGTCTAGATCATATTGATATCAGACGTACTCGTAAAGATATTGACACTACTGACAGCAAGAAAGGCTTCGGTAGTACAGGGAGGAGTTGATGTACATAAGTGATATCATAAAGGAGCTAACGGCAGAGGTCAGCAGGTGTAAGGAAGAGTCAGAAAAGAATCTAGAGAAAGCAAAGAAAGCTAAAGCAGTTATAGAGACTATTCAAGACTTATGTGATCATGAGTATGTAGCTGATGGTTATGATTCACATAAGTCATACTGGAAGTGTACTTATTGTGGACGAAGGGAGAAGACATGAAGAACAACCAATGCCCTATGTGTGGCGATAAAGTCTTTGAGAAGCTGAATGAAGATGGCTGGTGTGTCTTGTGTAAGACATGTGACTACACTACAGAGACAGTTAATAATCGTTATGTGGCTAGGTGTCACTATCGTGATGACTTCAATCGAGAGTTCGAGAAGACGTCTGTAGAGATAGACGTTAAGCCATGGCAAGAGAAACTAGACAGAGGAGAAATATAGTATGAATAGATACGGAAAGGGTGGCAAGGTGTACAAAAGAGTACCAACTGATACAGCTAAGTGTGATGGTTGTGCTTTTGATGACGCTGATGCAGGGTTCTGTGAAGCTGAAGAAACTATGATGACTATGGAAGGTGAGTCATCTTGTTACGAAAGACCTGATGAAGAGAGTGAAGAGAGTGTCTTTTATATCTGGGTGGAAGAAGATGAGTAACTTAGTCATGAGAGATTGTAGTAACCCTGTGTGTCAGCACTACATACACGAAGAAAACAATAGGCTTAACTGTAGGATCTATAATATCTTTGATCTTAACTTAGGCACATGTCCTAACTACAGGAGAATGACAGAGACTGTAGGTCCTAGCGATGAGACTACAGAGCTGGTAGTGACTCCAGAGTCAGAAGCACATGTTAAAGCTTTAGAAGCTCAGGTAGGTGGAGGACACTACAAAGACTTAGCGATACAACCACTAGAGTATTGCCAGAGAAACAGATTGAACCACTGTGAATCTGCAGTAGTTAAATACATTACAAGACATAAAGATAAAGGAGGAGCTGAGGATATCAAGAAGGCAATCCACTATCTTGAGTGTCTACTGGAGATAGACTACAATGAAACTATGTGTTAACTGTAGACACTACAAACAAGGTTTGTGTCTGTACTATGCATACGAGGATATGAGTAGAGTGACAGGTGATATCACTATAAGAGGTCAGTTGTCTGCCAAAGATATGCGTTATGATATAGCGTTCATAACAATAGAAGATAAAAACTGTGGAGAGGAGGCGAGATATTGGGAACCAAGCGAAGACTAGCAGGAGCTATAGCTGCTACATTAATGTTAGCAGTAGGGTGTGCTAATGTTAACACTATGAACAAAAGGTTGGATTACGATACCGAAGGGAACGTGAAAGTTGAGACTATTACTATGGAAATGAGCGATACCGGTATGTACCACTACAGTATTGCAGAGAGTACAGCGTCTAAAGCTAGACTTGCAGGGATTAAAGCTCAGGAGATTACCAAGCAAGATCTAAGTGGTATGTCTTCAGATGCACAAGCTATCATTAAATATGCTAGTGTAAGTGAGATCGAGAAGATTGAAGTGACACCTTATGAAGGGCAGAAGCCTACTGAGTGGACTGATGTAACTAAAGAGGGTGTGTCTTATGTGCCTAACTTAGTGACCGGTGCCATGGGTATCACTGGGATTATCGAGACTGGTAAGACTCTTAGAACTGCCTTGAGAGAAGATGGTGTGAAGATTACTGGTAATGATAACAAGGTAGATACACAAAGATCTGATGATGATCAGACTCAGGTGATCACTAGTAATCGGGAAGGTAGTGCACAGGGGGCACCTCAGAATCGTAATGCTGCTTCAGTGACTCCAGAGTCAGAAGCTCTACTAGATACTGAGTGTCCTGATGGTAAGGTTCTGATAGAAGGCTTATGTTACTCTGAGGCAACTGCAATAGAACGTGGTTTCATACCAGACCAAGAGGAAACAATAGATGACTAAACCAATAGTAGAACAAATGTCAACCTATATCCACCTGTCTAAGTATGCTAGATGGGTGGAGGGAGAGAACAGGAGAGAGACTTGGGATGAAACTGTAGATCGCTTTGAACGTTATTGGATGGAAAGACTGGCGGGTAATATGGTGTTACCTGCCAGTCATCTGAAAGAGCTTGAAGTGACTCTGGAGTCAGTAAGACGTAAGAACGTTATGCCAAGTATGAGAGCACTTATGACTGCAGGTAAAGCTCTTGATCGTGATAATGCTGCAGGTTTCAACTGTGCTGCCAAGTCTGTTGACCACCCTAGAGTCTTTGATGAACTGTTCTATCTGCTTATGTGTGGTACAGGTGTTGGCTACAGTGTTGAGCGACAGTACATCAATGAGCTACCTGAGATAGCTGAAGAGTTACACCCATCAGACACTACGATCAAGGTTAGAGACAGTAAGATTGGATGGGCTAAAGGGCTGAAAGAACTTATTGCTCTGTTATACAATGGAGATATACCAACGTGGGACTTGAGTGCAGTTAGACCAGCAGGGGCTAGGCTTAAGACCTTTGGTGGTAGAGCCAGTGGACCTGAGCCTCTGGACAGACTCTTCAAGTATACAGTTAACCTCTTTAAGAATGCTAAAGGTAGACGTCTGAACTCACTTGAGTGTCATGATCTGCTCTGTAAGATAGCTGATACTGTTATCGTTGGTAGTGTCAGAAGAAGTGCGTGTATATCTCTCTCGAATTTAACTGACGATAGGATGCGTAGGGCTAAGATGGGTGACTGGTGGAACATGTTTCCTCATCGTGCTCTTGCGAATAACAGTACGGCATACACAGAGAAACCTGATCTAGCTGCATTCACCAAAGAGATGCGTGGTATCTATCAGAGTAAGGCAGGGGAACGAGGGATAATCAATAAGGAGGCACTGCGTGAAAAGGCAGAATCTTGTGGTAGAGAGTACGATGGCGACTATCTTCTCAACCCTTGTTTCCACCCTGATACATTGATAGAAACTGTAGAAGGTAAGGTTCCTATCAAGGATATTACCGAGCCTACTTATGTGTACTCTATGGACAAGGATGAGAAGGTATGTATCAAAAGGGCATCAGCATCCTTTGTAACTAAAAGAAGTAAGTATGTAACTGTAACCTATAATAATGGAGAGTCTATAAGAGTAACAACAGACCATAAGATATATGTATTAGACAAAGGTTGGGTAGAGGCTGGGTTACTACAAGCAGGTGATAAGCTTCAAGGACTACAGAGGTATAGGCGAGGTGTTAAGTACTCAGGTATTAAGTTGTCATCTATGAAGCTCACTGAGTGTCAGATGGAGCATCGACTAGTATGGGAGGGTGTCAACGGTGTTATACCTCCTGACTTTGATGTACATCACGTAGATAATGATGGTTACAATAACACTATTAGTAACCTTGAGTGTATATCTCACAGTAGTCACGCTAGTCTTACAAGGTATAGCTGTGCAAACGACCATCAGATTAAGTGTAAAGAGTCAGGTAGGTTCCTTGGAACTGGGGTTAAAGCGAGAAATATAGTACCTCTTCCTGCATATTTAAAAGCTAACCACCCTACTAATGGACTTAGGGTTGAGTCTGTAGTTGAGTCAACGGAGGAGGTTAACGTATACGATATCACAGTGGAAGGTACACACTGCCTTGTTGCATCCGGTATCATTGCTCACAACTGCGGAGAGGCTATCCTCAGAGACAGTGGAGGACTGTGTAACTTAACTGAAGTTATCGTTAGACCTGATGATACGTTGGAAACACTTAAGGTTAAAGTTAAACATGCGACAATCCTTGGAACTCTGCAGAGTACTCTTACGTCTTTCAGGTACTTAAGGAAAGTATGGACAGATAATCAAGAGGAGGAGAGGCTACTAGGTGTCTCACTGACAGGCATTATGGATCACCCTGTGATGAGTGGTAGGCAACAATGGTCTAACGTTACTCAAAGTTATATCAAAAAGGAAAACACACTGGTAGATACTTTAAAGATTCTAAAGCAAGTAGCTAAGGAGACAAATGAAGAATGGAGTGAAAGACTGGGTATACCAAGTAGTAAACAACTTACTCTCGTCAAACCTTCTGGTACAGTTAGTCAACTATGTGGCACCTCTAGTGGTATTCACCCACGATACGCTAAGTATTATATTAGGAGGGTAACGCAGGATATTAAAGATCCTCTGACCCAGTTGATGATGAGTCAAGGTGTGCCTTATGTGTCAGCACCGGGAGAGAAAGTTATCTTTAGCTTTCCTATTAAGAGTCCTGATGATGCTGTAGTTCAAGCTGATATGGGTACTATGGAGCAGTTAGAATTGTGGAAGACTTATAGAGATCATTGGTGTGAGGGCAACCCTAGCCAGACGATATACTACGATGACACCACGTTCCTTGATCTACAATCGTGGATCTTTAAGAACTGGGATAGTATTGGTGGTCTCTCTTTCTTTCCTGTAGATGATAATATCTATGAGAATGCACCGTATGAAGAGGTGACTGAAGAACAGTATGAGCAACTGTGTAAGGAGTTTCCTGATGATATCAAGTGGGGTAAGCTGACAGAGATAGAGTCTGAAGATGGCACTATGACATCAACTGAATTTGCTTGTAGTGGAGGTAACTGTGAACTCTGAACAAATGCTAGACACTGTGGTCCTTCTGTTCGGAAGGACTGCAGATAAACTAAAGGTCAAGTATGGTACACCTGATTACTTATCATTCGGTGGTTCTTACAGTATGGTGAGGATTCCCTTCTGGATTAGAGGAACAAAGTATATCTACTCGAAAGCATATGACCCTGTGATATCTCCAGTGGATTTACGAAAGGAAATAGAGAGGGCACTAAAGAATAAGATGTAACACTAAATGACTCCAGAGTCAGAAGCAACTCTGGAGTCTTAGGTATTAATTGATATCAATCAGTGATCCTGAGTTAGCATAATCTTCACGTATGAGTATAGCGTGGAAACCTGCAGCAACAGAGGAGTCATTAATATCTGACTCAACTAGATACTCTATATCTTGTTGAGACTTTAGTTTTAAAGGTATTTCATAAGGTCTGGTGTCATTACTAGTAGCCGTAGCCTTCAAAGCTGTGGTGTGCAATCGCCTCCACACATGTCCAAAGCTTCTAACTCTGATGTATATTATCAGATTCGCGTTGTTCTTACCAGCACTAGAAGACCAACCCCTAGTGATATACATACTGCTAACTATCTTATTATCAATGTTATTTTTTGTTTTACTCATCATATCCTTGACACAAAAGCACATATATATTTGTGTCAAAAGATAGCGCCATCAGCACCGGTTGTCCACTAATTTTAGCTAAAAGAAAATTTATAGTGTGAGCTACAATCAAGAATCAAAAAAGATGAAGCAATTTTGTTGAACATTTCTCATGATCGTCAGGTTAGCGTAGCTGGTTTGCAGGAGAAATTGTATTTCCTTTGCAAAGATAATCTAGCTGCCTCTAGATAAAAGTTAGTGTTTATCCGTCTGTATCTAGAGTTATCAACCATGACTTCCTAGTCCTTGTCAGGTATGTTAAAGTACATCCTGATCTCACCTGTGATCTGTTCGATCATTTCATCTTTGAAAGACCCTTGTTTATAGTAGTCTTCAATTCGATCAAGCACTTCATCAGCAGTCTGTACAAAAGCTCCTGTGGACATGTACTTCCTCAGTTGAGCCAATGCAAATGTAACTGCTTTCTTAATTACCATCTGTGTCCAGAATGACATATCTATTCTCCTATACAACGAACTGTTCGTTCTGTTTCTGCATCCTATGGTGATACATCTCGTTCTTAAGCAAGGCTCCTATTTCTGCCAATTGCTTAGCCATCTCCTCTTTCCATTGAACATCTTCTTTCCGGGCTTCGTCTCGTGCAACTTCACCTCTATCTAAACGACCCTCCACTCTAGCTATTGCACTTTCTAAAGCACTAATGTCTTTGTAGACTTCAGCCCTACAAATCTGTTGCTCCTTTAAGTGCACCTTTTCAGACATAAAGCCTTCCTTCTCTAATGTTTCTACGCGTTCTGTTAGCTTCCTATGGTTATACCATAGCCGAGCCACGTACCCAGCTATGGTTCCTATAAACGTCAGGATAATAGTACCACTCGCTATTGTTGTTAGATCAAACATCTCTCTTACTGTTCCCTCAGTTTCTTCCGTTCTTTCGCTTTGATTGATCGTATTGTCTTGTTGTCAATCTTCTTGACCCCTTCAACCTTACGTGCTTCTCTATTGAAAGCATTTATCTTCTTACGAACGCTACTATACGAAGAGCCATCAGATACACTAGCTCTTATCTCACTATAGATGTCTCGCCTCCTATTGTCCATCTCCTTAGTTTGACCTTCTCCTGTCCTACTGTAAGCTATCTTACCGAGCACAGGGACTGCCTTCAGCGCAGAGTATGTAGCGTCTTTCTCTGAGCTGACCATGTTGTAGATGTCTTTCAAGAAAGGATCAGCTGCACCTACACCCGGAGGCATAAGCACATCTTTAACGAAAGTATACACAGGTTTTCCTGAGGAGAACCCACGGTCTATGGTGTATCTAGATGCAAACCCTAGCTTCAACAAATTGTCCCACACCTTATCACTAAAAGCTTCTTCACGTCCTAATATAAAATCCTTAAGTTCATCAACTGTAGCATTACCTAAGACTAGTAACGATAATAGAGACACTAAATTCTTAGATGCCTGTGTAGTGTTACCTTTCTGATACTCAGTGATAACTTCACGTCTTATATTAGCCAACGCTTTAATACCATAAGACTTTAGTGTATAGAAGATTCTACCGTTACCTGCAGTCAAGTACTGCTGGGGCATCTCACTGAGAGACACAGGTTGAAACTTAGAGACACTTGTAAATGCAAAGTGCTTCACCTTATCTGACATATTGCCAGCTTTTATATCCTCCCACGTTTGAGCAGCTGTCTCTGGAGTCAACATCTCTGACCACTTAGAAACAAACTGTTCTTTCTCCATACTTCGAGCTTTATTCAGAGCAGCTTGAAGATTCACATTCTTACCAAACTGATCCATGAAGCTAAAGCCTGTCCACTTAAGAGTCTTCTCGACCCACTTAGCTGTGTTACCTTGAGCGAACTCCTTAAGAACATGTGACATATCCAGATCTTTAGTGGTTATCTCCTTGGGACCGAAGATAGCTTTAACTGTATTGATACCACCGTTCTCATAGAATGACCACACCAAGTCACCTAACTGAGTGATAGCATTCAATGGAGACCCTAGTGCTGATATAAGACCTATGTCTCTCAGGCTAGCCACTCCACCATGCATACCTTTCTGATTCAATCTGGCTCTTAGAGCTGCTACCAGTCTATCTTGATCTTCACTCTTGATACCTTCAGAGACTACAAGATCACCAATGGATTCAGTTGACACCTCAGTGATGTCTCTGATCTCAGCTAGTTTCCCTTGTATCTGATCTGATAACTTAGTGTACTCTTTAGAGCCTTTATCAAGTGTTAGTAGTTTCTTATGGAGTCTGTTAATCTCTTTAGTTAACCTTCTCCTATTATCTGAACCTACGAACTCTCTAGTTACTATCGCTTCATTACCTTCAAATATGGTGTCTACTAAAGCATCAACAGGATCATGATAGAACTCCATCATCTTAGCAGCTACCTTAGTAATCCTACGACTCTTAGCACTTGTGGGTATCTTGAGTGCAGTAGCTGGATTATAACCACTATTGATAACTGCAGCCACTTCCTGAGCTTTCTGTACGTCACTCATCTTAGACTCTAGTATCTCATCTAGTATCCCTTGGCCTCCCTCAGCCATCTCACCACGTTTCTTAGCATCAAGTGTTCTGATGTAAGCCAACAGTCCTTTAACATCTTTAACCTTCCTAGGGAAGTATCTGTCTATCCTGTTGAACAGATTAAGACCTACCTTCCGATAGCCATTATAGATATCATCCAGTACCTTCTGTACATCTGCAAACTCAGCTGTCATCTTATGTCTCTTCAAGAGAGTCTGAAGTTCCTTACCTTCCTTAGCATTATTAGAGTTCAGTAAGTAATACTTCATGACAACCTTATCTTCTTTAGGTAAGTTCTTGTACTTCTCAGCGAACCCACGAATCAGATTGTGATGATCAGTGTTCCTAGTGTTCAGATTACTCTCCATGCTTTTTAATCTAGAGAGCATCTTAGGAGATATCTTAGCAATCTCATCAGATATCGGTTGGATGTACTCATCGATCTTCTTCATGGCTTTCTTAACCCAATCGATGATAGGTTCTTTCTCTTTGATCCTTTGATCTTCAACCTTCCTGATGTACTGGATAGTGTCATCCATGGTAGCTTCAGCAGGAGCACTAAGTTTAAACCCAGCAGTGCCTCTCAACACCTTAGCGGTCTCTCTTGCTTCTGCTTCAGGTATACCTTGAGCCAGTAGTTCAGCTAATAGAGGGTCTTGTACAGCTTGTACTTTAGCCTTCTGTAACAAAGGAGTCTGACTGATCTCAGTAGTTAAGGTTAAGAGTTCTTCAAGAGCAGAGTGATACTCTTTAGGTAGTCCGAAGACATTCCTAACTGTATCTATAAGCTTATCCCACATAGTCTTAATGTTAGATGTAGCTTCATTACGAGGCAAAGGGATAACCTTAAGGTCAGCTTGTACCTCTTGCTCTGTCAGTGCCATACTTAAGAGTTCATACTTATTCTTAAGAGCATAGTCTTGTCTTGCAGTACGTTTACTATCGCCTAAGAAAGACTGATAACTATCGAACACTGCGTCTAACCTTTGAATCAAAGGGTGGTTCTTACCTAACTGTCTAACCTCAGTAGCTGAGATACCATGGACTATCTCATGAAGTAGAGTCTTACCAGTAGCACCATTACCATAGTAAGCTGTACGATCTTTAGTTAACCAGAAGCTATTGTTCTGCTGTTGATTAGCAGGAGCTTTAGACATAGGTTTAATTAAGATAGTCTGTAGTTTCTCCTTAGGTACTACTTTGAGCAAAAGACCTATCAATGCTTGGTGTTCCTTAGGGAAAGACTTACGGTCTTCCTTCATTTCATTTAAGACTTCAAGAGCATTAGTCTCTCTAGTCCCTTCATCCATAGCATATCTAACTATATTAGAGAACTCTACTCCTTCAGGTAACACTAAATCTTCTAGACGTTCACCCTCCATAGCTTCTAATTCTCTTAGAGCTTTCATCTTAGCTTTCACTTCTGGAGATAACTTACGTTTCTTAGTCTTGACTCCAGAGTCAGGAGTATCAGTGTCCTCTACAGCTTCGAAGGAGTCAGCAGATACTTCCATGTCAGTCTTACCAGTGTTGTAGTCTGTGTCTTCATCTAGAACACCAACGTCATCCACATCCTCACGTCCTTCCTGAGTGGTAATCAACTGCTCTAGTGTCATCTCCTCAACATCAGTAGTCTCTTCAGCAGTGTAGTCTGATGTGTCTTCACTAAGCTTCTTCAGGTTCCTCCTCTGATCCCCTAGTAACTGAGCTTCACCAGCAGGTTCACCTATAAGCTCACCCTCGAATATCTGGTCAGCAGCTGTCATCATCGTCTGGATCTTATCTGCTTTCCGTACACCCTTGTTAGTCTTGACCATGGGTCTTTCGACTTTAACTGTATACCACTGTCCACTATCTGCATCTTTATACATAATAGTTTCAGCTTTAGTATCTAGGATATACGAACGACCTGTCTCATCAGTAGCAGTTCTGACTGTAGTGTCTTGTTCATCAAGAGTCTTCCAATCTAACTTATTAGAAGCACCACGTCTCGAAGAGCCAGCATATGTGGCCTCTTGATGTAGTGTCTTCCTTTCGTCCTCCGTTAGTTGCCACTCCTCCCCTCTAGATTTCAGTTCATTCTCAGCTTGATCTAAGAGTCTGTTAGATACTTCAGCTTTCCTAGTGTGTCCTTCAGCTTTCAGTAACTCCCTAACTTTAGCTTTGAATGCAGCTGGATCTTTAGTTAAGATCAGTTCTGTCTCTGGAGTTAGAGGCTCTGTAAGTATCTCTTTACCATCTTCAGTCCTGATAAGTGTAGCATTAGGATCAGACTTAAGAGACTCTTCACGAGCAGTTATGACATCAGCAGGATCTACTGTAGTATTCACAGCATTCCCTTCTTTATCATATGCAGTTTCACCAGTCTCAGAGTAAGAGTCTATAGAAGCTTCATTTTGCCCCTCTATTAAAGTCTCTCCAGATACATCCTCACCTACTGACTCAGCTGCTATATACGTTCCTGAGGCTGTATAGGTGCCTTCCTGATGATCATTCCAGTTCCACCCACTACCAATACGTTCTACCAGCTTCTGTTGTTCTTCAGTTAACTCTACTTCATCATTACGTCTCTTGTAAGCATCTTCAATCAATGCTCGTTCTTGAGGCACTATCTGTCCACCTTCTTCAAGAGCATCAAGAGTCATACTGATCTCTTGATCTACAGACTTCGCTTCTTCTAACTGCTTCCTAATGTTATTCTCTTCAGCTTCTAAGATAGCATAAGCATTCTGAGTCTCCTCATTCATCTCAGGTGTTACCCCTTTCGGTAACGCTGCCTTCCTCTCCATGTCCTGCTTCTTCTTACGGTCTTCAACTACCTTAGCTGCAAACGCTTTAGCTGTAGGTTCAGTAACGTCTTCTCTAGTACCTTCTGATAACTTCCCATAACGTCTATCAATGTCTTTAAAGAATCCTTCAACTATTGAGTCTTCTGTACCAGTGGTTTCAATAGGAGCTACAGGTCCTTTAACGTCCATCCATAGCTTTGCATTGACTTGACCGGTCAAGGTGTCCATATCAGTAGTCATAGGGTCTATCGCTTTAGCCTTCTCATTGGCCTGTACTTCTTCCATCATCTCTACAAGATTCAGGTTGATGTCAATAGATTTCCCTAGTCTAGGCTTAACGAACTTCCTGACTCCATCTGCTAACTCAGGGTCTGTCTTCTCTATATTGTCAGTAAGTGCTTTAAAAGCTACTGTCTGTAATGTAGAATCTTTAGACTCTATCATATTCTTCAGTCTAGCTCTTTGCTTAGCACTGTAGTGTTGACCCCCTAGTGTAAAAATACCAGACATAAAGATCGATGGCATTATAGACTCAGCCATAGCCTCACCTATTGTGGCATCTCCTGCCATACCATACTCTTGATCGATAGCAGTACCTAAGCCTGACTGTAGCATCTCAGTGCTGCCCTCTACAGCAGCAGTCTTTAAGTAAGCTCTCCCTACTTCTTTTCCTAAGTCTTTAGCTGACAACTTAAGCATGCCTTTCAGCGTTGATGCTAAAGGTCTGGTGAAGAACTTACCGATACCTGCAGTGAATACCTCAGCACCACTGGCAAGACCCTCAATACCACCTTCGACAAATGCTTGCTTCATAGCGTAATCATGTGCAGTATCTGCATCCATCCCTTGGATTAGAGCAGCATCTTTAGCTTCTCCATAAGTACCTGCCCCGAAGAGACCTAAGGTTGACAATACACCACCTATTGCGGCACCAGGCACCGCACCTACTCCACCGAATAAACCACCAACGGTAGCACCAGCAGCAGCACCGGGAGCAAACCCTGCAACACTAGGAGCTAAGGATTCCATAGCCCCTTTCCAACCTCTAGAGATAAAACCATCTCTATCGAAATAAGCTGATCTATCAGGTTTGAAGAACTCTACATTATCCCTAGTATTTTCAGCCCACTCATCTAATGGTGACTCTGCACCTGTAATTGTTTCATACGCTTTAGAACCAAGACCTACCAGCCCCAGTACTCCACGACCTAAACTACTTGCTGTATCTCCAAGGAACCCACGCTCAGTACGAGCATATGGTGTAGTCTTTGGAGTGACAGTAGGGGTACTCTGTGTAGTACTCCCTTGATTATCTACTAGTTCGTCAAATAAACCCATAACCTTTCCTTATTATACTATTGACCAAAAGGGTCCATGGTTCTACCTTCTGTCATCATCTTCTTAATGCCTTCAAGACCCCACTTCCTACCCCTTAGCTCTCCAACTACTTTGTTATACATGTTAGGATCTTTCTGTGCTAGACCCTTAAGCTCTACTGCTTGTTCCTCAGGGGACATATTTTTAAGTTGCTGTAAGGCTGACTCAAAAGTCTTAGCAGGTTTAACTGTAGGTTTAATTTCAGGTTTCTCAAGGACACCTTTACTGACTCCAGAGTCACTATCAGTCTCCACAGGGAGTAGTTGACGTACTCTAAGGTCTATAAGTCTTCCTTTAGCATTGCCTGGAGTATAACTAGTGTCTCCCATGTTTACTAAGATCTCTTCAGCAGTCTGTTCGTCTACGTCTTGATACTCTTTAATTACTACCTCTTGAATATTAATTAGATCTTCAGGAGTTATACCACTTTTCTTCTTAGTGAACTTCTGCTTGATCTTCTCACCCTCTTCAAGTAAAGACAACTTACGTTTATCTTCAGCATCAGCAATAGCCAGTGCTTCTGGTGAGCCTGCAACTATAAGTTTAGCCTTAGCAGCAGAAGTAGCTTTGTCTTCAGCAAGCTGTACCTCTTCTCCTGAAAGCTGATTACGATAGGCGATAGCCTCAGGACTCATCTGATCTTGACGTAAAGCTTTCTGCTGAGCTATAGCTTGATCAGTTCTAACATCACCCATCAGTTTCTCAAAGTGCATCTTCCGTTCCATGTCTGCTTGCTTAGACATCTGTTCCATATTCCACTGACGTTGCTTCTGCTTCTGGTTCGTATAGTTATCTGCAGCTCCACCTACGAAACCGAGAGCACCTGCTGCCCAATCTAAAGCCATTATCCTTGCCCTCCTTCAAGCATACCTTTCTGATTCCCTATTACCTGTTGAGACGTAGGCTTCATAGGTACTCCAGTCCCTTGAGCAAACTTCATCCCCACAGCCTTTTGCTCTTGTGTCATTAAAGGCTCAACCTGTTGCTGAAGCTCCATAGGGTCTATTGTTTTATCCTTAAGTCCTCTCTGTATGTAGTCTTGTAGAGTATCTTGATAGATCAACTGAGCCTCTTGTTCATCAACAGTCTCTTGGCCGAACACACCAGATGCATTACCAAGCTCTATCAGGTCAGATACTAGAAAGACAGAACCAGCAAGCTTAGATGCTTGAGATATCTTAATACCTTTCTTCTCCATGATCATCTCAGCTTCCTGATTGATTGTAAGTGCAGCATTAGGCACAGAGATCTGAGGAGGACCAGCAGATAACAACTCCATAGTTACCTCTTGTTTCTTAGGAGAGTGCATCAGTTTGGTCAGTATGGTCTTATAGCCACTCATCTCTTTCTTAAGGCGAGGAGGTAGCTCTTGACCTTTAGCTTCCTTTTGTATTGCTTCAGTAACACCCACGTTATCACTTGGGTTACCAAGAGCTTCTTCTGAGTTATATGCTTTCTTCATTTACCTACCTGTCCCTTTGTAACCTATGTTAAGTGCAGTACCCCTAGACTTACCTATGCTCTCTTCAAGCCTAGCCTTGGCATCTGCAAGTTGCTTTTGTTCTGCAGCTTCAGCAGCTTTGATAGCAGCTCTACTGTCATCTATCTGGCTTCTATACATACTCATCTCGTTGTCTAAAGCTTTACTAGCTTCTCCCAGTTGTCCATAAGCAGCAGCTCTTGCTTTATCCGCCATTGCTTTCTGATGGTCTGACTCTAAACCTATTTGACTTTGAGCATCTTTTAGACTCTCATGTAACTCTTTACCATATCGATCATCAATACCAGCGGGCTTTGTGTCAATGTTATAATGCTTACCATCGTCAACCCAATTAGCTGTATAAGACCCTTCGCCTTGATTGAAGACTTGAGTATCAAGCTTACTAATAGCCTCTTTTGGAAGCTTATATGTTGCCTCTACGTTATTACCAGATACAACCCTTACTGTCTCTAAGCCGTCATCACCACTACCGTAAGCTTTAGCTATCTCAGAGTCAATCTTACCTCTCTGAGCATCCAGCATCTTTTGTTTTTCCAGATACATTGCATCTATCTTAGACTGTTGTTCATTAAGTTTCGCTTGGGCTTCTGCTCTTGCCTTCCTACTTCTCTCTAGTTCTGCTTGCAGTGTACCATGTTGCTCAGGAGTCATGATCAGTCCAAACTCATCGTACATTTGAGTCTCATATTCTTCAGGTACTCTGTTACCAACCACAGATGCCTGACGACTCCTAGCTCTTCCCATCAACCCTAAAGACCCTTCCTCATCAGCCCCAAGCCTCTGTTGTCTAGTCTTGTTCAGATAGCGTCTCATGCTTGCTGTCATTACCATACTACTTCCCCTTGAGATATCCCGTTGCAGTCAGACGATCTAGTATGCTTCTCATAAAGTTATTACGTCTTTTCATCTCTACCTTCTGACCTTGCTTATTCGTAAACTTTCTCTTGTACTCTTTATAAGCTTTCTCTTTGTTGCCTGTTAAGATAGCTTCTTTAAAACTAGGGAAACTGTTAAGAACACCAGTGAAGTGTAGATCTGTTAGTGCCTCTTTAGCTGGCGTTGGTAATGTATCGAACTTATCAGGCCCTATGATTCTCCTAGTATCTTTCATCTTCTTCTCGATATCGAGCTGTAGTATCTGGAAAGCTTGATCTTTAGTTATCCCATTACTTATGTCAATACCATAGACTGTCTTAGTTTCAGCTTCCTCAGGTGTTAACTTATGACCGAAGGCTATATCCATACCTCCATCTTTCTCAGGGGCTACATTAGGCATTATGATAGCATCATCAGGTAGATCAAGAAGACCTTGGTTCTCTTGACTAGCTACTCCCATCATGTAGTCCATCCCTTGTTGCTGTTGATCAGACGTTACTACTGGAGTCTTAATACCTTCAGGGGTTATCATTGGAGTTTTAGTATACTCAGGGGTTATCACCGGAGTCTTAACACTCTCTGGAGTTACTATAAGGGGTTCTTCTGACTCTGGAGTCACTACCGACTCAGGACCACTAAGTACCCCTCTACTATGCATTAGCTCTAAGTCTCCATTACCTTTCAGTCTCTGTACCAACCACTTCAATCCATTCATAAGCTTACCTTTAATAGTAGATAGGCTGAACTTCATCCATAGTCTCTCTAGCTACCGTAGCTGCATCTTTCATATCAACTTCTGGTGACTCTTGAGCCCTCTCTACAAGAGCCTGTCGTTCAGATGCAGTTAACTCTGGTGGTTTATTTAAAGCACCTTTAGACCTTCCTATAGACTTAGCTGCAGCTCTCATGGCAGCTTTGGCAGTATCCTCTTTACGCCACTGTTGAGCCTGTAGTTTCTCCTGAGAAGCTATCTGAGCTAACTGTGAGGCTAACTGTTGTGGCTTAAAGGCCATCTGTGTAGGTACACCAGCTCCACCACCACTCTTAGCAGCTAACTGTTTATCCAGCATCTTCAGCTCATGTTCTCTTTCAAGTGCTCTAGCAGCAGCGTCTCTTTCAGCTTTATCTGCAGCAGCTTTAGACCCTAACATAGCTTTAGCTCCTTCAGTGACTCCTGCCCCTAGTAGCTCTCCCATACCAGTCTTTACAACCTCACCAGCACCAGAAGCCCCTAGGTTTACTCCTAATGCACCTACTGATTCTTTCATAGGGACTAGTGTGTGACTAACGTTAGTCATGGATGGTCCTAAGATATTAGCACCTTCACGTATCACACCAGTACTTGCTTGAACATTAGCACCAGTTGTTGATACTAATGACTCCATACTGCCAGCACCTGCAACTCCAAACGATGCAGGGTTAAAAGCACCCATGACACCACCAGTAACAGCTCCACCAACAGCACCTACCAGTACCCCTTGTAGTATATCGCCTCCCATGACAGCAGATGTTAAACCTCCAACAGCAGCTCCCACAATAGCCATATCAATAGCTCCAGCGATAGCTCCAGCGGCAATACCAGCGAGCCCTGTAGCAGCAGACCCAAAAGCCCAACTACTAACAGCAGCTCCTATACCTAACTCAATTCCCATATCGTTCCTCGTAGTCTTCTATAGTAAAGTAGAACATCCTCAGATCTGGTGATATATCTACATACCTTATGTTATCTTTCTCTTTACTTTTGATAAACCTTCGCCATCCCTTTTTATTAGCAGGAGTTAACCCTAAGACTAGGACAGCATCTTCTGACTTAAAAAGAGAAGCTATAACGTCTTCAAGTAACCTTATAGCTTCTAGTGCTCTTCTTGGTTTAGCGTTGATATGCACATGGTAAACTGAAGGTTGTCCTTCGTAGCATGTCACCATACTGTCTCCAGAGTCAGAAAGAAACACATACTTACACCTGTTCCTAATAGCCTCTAAATGCTCCAGTTCACCATTGATCTCTAGTATCTCTAGGATATTAGGCATATCTGTTATATCTGCTTTGACCATTATACTTTATGTACCATTAGTTTATTAGATACCTGAGAAATCAATTAGAGTCATCTCATCGAGCCAATCATCTAACATATCGTTCATTGCAGAGTCACTCTCAGATATACCTGCAGCTATCATATTACTCTTCATACTTGCAGCAACACCTGATGCCATAGTATTCATTAAGTTAGTAATAGCTGGTCCTCCTAACTCAAGGAAAGAAGGATCACCAAGTAACTCTTGTGTTACTATCTGATGATTCAGTTGAATCTCAGCCATACGGTTCGCCATGTTTTCTTTTGTTGTTGCTGACACTTGGTATCTAGTGGCCCACTCTTGGAACGCAATCTCTTGCTCCTGCATGGCTCTCTCCCATTGACCCTGTTGATCCCGTAGGATAGCAGAAGTCTCAGAGTCTGCTTGAGCTATAGCTGTCTTGAATGCATTGTTCAAAGAGTCTCTACGTTCTTGTATGGCTCCCTCTTGTTGCCTAAGTTGACCTGCAGCAGCAGCATCAGTTATCGTCTGAGCTTGTGCTAGTCTCCCTTGTTGAGCTAACCTTCCAGCTTGAGCGTAAGTATCTGCATCTCTAGCTCCAATCTCAATAGCTCTATCGTATAAAGCTCCTTGAGATGCTCTAATACCTGCAGTACTCCCTAACTGTCCAGCTCTAGCTGCATTAGCTTCCCCTTGACTTCTGGCTTGCATCATCAGTTCACTGTTAGGGTCTAAGATTCTATCAAGTTGCCCTTGAACTGTAGATAACTCAGAGACTTGAGAGTCTCCATCAGCTATCTGAGCATAAGCATCTATCTCCTCTTTTATCTTACCTGTCTGAAGACTAGGTTGGTCACCTGAAGCTGCTGAAGTAGCCAGATCCATTTGGTTAGTTGCAATCCCATCGTAAGCACCTTGGACATAACCAAGTGTCTCATCGAGATTAGGGGTATCAAAAGGAGGTGGATTAAACCCCGGAAGACGACTCTCTTGCCTATGGTTTCCTCCTCCACTTTCCGCTGGAACCCATGT
>Ga0102941_1000503_pt1 | contig 18155 bp, 16 predicted proteins | sample SalPonR2_C_D2_MG_FD_79281 | JGI IMG/M metagenome (GOLD analysis project Ga0102941, IMG submission 79281) | Salt pond soil microbial communities from South San Francisco under conditions of wetland restoration - Salt Pond MetaG R2_C_D2_MG | ecosystem: Environmental > Aquatic > Marine > Intertidal... | reverse complement strand
GCCCTCCCCGGAATTCATGTGTTTGTAGGTCTGTGTCGAATAGCATCCGACCACCCCGTGCCGCCCGGACGGCACGCCGCGCCAGCCCGCACCCATCGTGTGGGCGCAATCCTCGATCACGTGCAGCCCGTGGCCCCGGGCCACGTCCATCAGGCGATCCATATCGCATTGATGCCCACGCATATGGCTGAGCAAAAGGACCGTGGCACCGGTCGATGACGCTTTCGACGCAAGATCATCCAGGTCGATCGTCAGGTCGATTGTGGTTTCCACGAAAACCGGTTCTGCGCCCACCGACGCGATGGCGCCCGGCACAGGCGCGAGCGTCCATCCGTTTGACAAGACCCGGTCGCCAGCCCCGATGCCGACCGCGCGCAGGGCGCAGGCCATCGCATACCCGCCCGATGCGACGGCCAGCGCGTAGGTCGCACCGGTAAAGGCCGCGAATTCGCGTTCCAGCGCGCTGGTCTCCCCCTCTTCGTCGGGCAACAGGTTGTAGCGATGCAGACGGCCCGTACGCATCACGGCAATGGCCGCCTCGATCCCGGCCTCGGGGATCGATTCCTGCTGCGTGAAATTTCCGGTGAAAACGCGTTTTTCCATGACAAAGAGGTTTAGGAGCCTTGCCGCACCCGTCAATCCCCCATGACGATCACCGCAAGAGCGAAGCGATCACATCATCCAGCGCATCGTAGTGATCGATCGTCGCCTCCGGCTCGAGATCGGCAACCCTGCGCCCCGCAGGCCCGAAGGTCACCAGCACCGAAGGCACACCGGCCGCACGTGCGGTTTCCCGGTCGGTCACCGTGTCGCCGATCAGGCACGCACGCGCACGATCCCCGCCGGCACGCCGAACGGCCTCGAAAAACGGGGCTGGATCCGGCTTTCGCGTGGGCAACGTATCGGCCCCGATCATGGAGGCGAAGGCATCGCGGATCCCCAGCCGTGCCAACAATTGCTCGGCCAGCGCCTCGGGTTTGTTGGTGCAGATACCCACGGCTATCCCGTTGTTTTTCAACCTTTCCACCGCGCTCATCGCACCAGGATACAGCGTTGTGTGGGTGTCGATCGCCTGCCCATAGGCCGCAAGCAGGATAGGGTAGCCAACCTCGACCATGGCCTCGCCCCCCGGCAGTTCCATGCGTTCGGCCGCCAAACGCAACATTGCGCGCCCGCCGCGAAAAGCGACCGCATCGTCGGCCCCGTGCCGCAGTTGCGGAGCGTGACCCATCACCTGGAGCGCGGCATTTGCGGCGGCGATCAAATCGCCCGCCGTGTCGGCCAGCGTACCATCCAGATCAAAAATCACGCAGCGCATCGGCAATCCTTTCGGCATGTTTCCGCCCGTTGGTGTAACAGGCCGTTGGGCAAAGTGAACCCCTGCCCGCTTGCGCCAGACGCGGCCATGGCCCAAAACACCCCGAAACGGAAGAGAGCAGGCACATCATGGCAGAGCTTACGGCACAACGCCCCATCGCGCTGATCGTTCTGGCCGCCGGCCAAGGCACACGGATGAATTCCGAACTGCCCAAACCGCTGCACAAACTGGCCGGTGCGCCGCTGATCGCGCATGCCCTGGCAGCAGGCGCATCGCTGGAACCGTCGCGGGTGGTCGTGGTGACGGGTCACGGCGCCGATGCGGTCGAAAAAGCCGTGGCGGACCTGATGCCGGAGGCCGTCTGCGTCCGGCAGGCCGAACAGCTTGGCACCGGCCACGCCGTGATGCAGGCTCGCACCGCGCTGGCAGGGTTCGACGGCGATGTCATCGTGCTTTACGCCGACACGCCATTTGTGGCGCCCGAGACACTGGCCGCCATGCGGCTGGCGCGCGCGCGTCACGACATCATCGTGCTTGGCTTCAGGGCCGCTGATCCGGGTCGGTACGGTCGGCTCGTCCTGAACGGAGACCAGTTGGACCGCATCGTCGAGGCAGATGATGCATCACCTGAAGAAAAGTCCATAACAACTTGTAATTCCGGCCTTATGGTGGCGGATTCGGAAACCATTTTGTCGCTTCTGGCCGAGGTTGAGCCAACCAATGCGGCGGGCGAATACTACTTGACCGATGTGCCGGCGCTCGCAAGGCAAAGGGGCCTCAGCGCCACCGCGATCCTGTGCGACGAATGGGAAACACTGGGCATCAATGCGCGTCCCGAACTGGTCGCGGCCGAGGCCGCGTTCCAGGCCCGCAAACGCGCCGAGATGCTGGATGTCGGTGTCGCGATGCCCGCGCCGGAAACCGTGCATTTCGCATTTGACACCGTTGTGGGGCGCGACGCAGAGATCGAACAGAACGTGGTCTTCGGGCCCGGCGTCACGGTGGAATCCGGCGCAAGGATCCGTGCCTTTTCCCATCTCGAGGGCTGCCATGTCAGCGCCGGCGCCGTGGTGGGCCCCTATGCCCGCCTGCGCCCGGGCGCCGAGATCGGCAACGATGCCCGCATCGGCAATTTCGTGGAAATCAAGGCGGCAGAGATCGGGGAAGGCACCAAGGTCAACCACCTCAGCTATATCGGCGATGCCACGCTTGGCGATGGCACGAACGTGGGCGCGGGCACCGTCACCTGCAACTATGATGGCGTGATGAAGCACCACACGACCATAGGCAAAGGCGTGTTCATCGGTTCGGACACGATGCTGGTGGCGCCTGTCACGGTTGGCGATCACGCCATGACCGCCAGCGGATCGGTGATCACCCAGGATGTGCCGGAGGGCGCGTTGGCGCTTGGCCGGGCAAAACAGGTCAACAAAACAGGGCTGGCTGTCAAACTGATGGACCGGCTGCGTGCCATGAAGGCCGCAAGAACGGGCAACAAGGGGTAGGCGATCATGTGTGGCATCGTCGGTGTTCTGGGCCATCACGAAGTGGCCCCCATCCTGGTCGAAGCGCTCAAGCGACTGGAATATCGCGGATATGACAGCGCCGGCATTGCAACGGTGCAAGACGGCCACCTCGACCGCCGCCGCGCCGTGGGCAAGCTTGTCAACCTGTCCGACCGGCTGGTTCACGACCCCCTCGCCGGCAAATCCGGCATCGGCCATACCCGTTGGGCCACCCATGGGAGCCCGACCGAGGCAAACGCACATCCCCACCGCGCAGGCCGGGTCGCCGTCGTTCACAACGGCATCATCGAGAATTACCGCGATCTGCGCGGGCGGGTGGGCCATCGTCAATTCGAAAGCGAGACCGACACCGAAACCATAGCGCAGCTATGCGAGGATTTCATGGATCAGGGCCTGCCCCCGCGTGAGGCCGCCGCAGAGACCCTGAAATTGCTTGAAGGCGCCTTTGCGCTGGCCTTTCTGTTCGAAGGCGAAGAGGATCTGATCGTTGCGGCCCGTCGGGGCTCACCGCTTGCCATCGGTCATGGGGAGGGCGAGATGTTCGTGGGCTCCGACGCCATCGCACTGGCACCGCTGACCCACAAGATCACCTACCTCGAAGAGGGCGATTACGCCTTTGTGACCCGTGCGGGCGCTGAAATCCGCACCGCCAAAGGCCACATCGCCAACCGGGAAACGCGCACCATCTCGTCCCAGGCCACCACTATCGACAAGGCCGGCCACAAGCACTTCATGTCGAAAGAGATCTTCGAGCAACCCACCGTTCTGGCCGATTGTCTGGCCCGTTACAGCACCGGCGGTCAGGTCACGCTGCCCGAGGGTGATCTGGATTTCACCCAGACCGACCGCATGATCATGGTCGCCTGCGGCACCGCCCACTACGCCTGCCTGGTGGCGAAATACTGGTTCGAACAGCTGGCGGGCCTGCCATGCGACGTGGATATCGCGTCGGAATACCGTTACCGCGAACCGCCGGTGTCGGACCGGGCCACGGCGCTTTTCGTCAGTCAGTCCGGCGAAACCGCCGACACGCTGGCCGCCCTGCGCTATACCAGCGAAAAGGCCGCGCGGATCGTGTCGGTCGTGAACGTCCCCGAAAGCTCCATCGCGCGCGAGAGCGATCTTGCCCTGCCGATCCTCGCCGGGATCGAGGTGGGCGTGGCCTCGACCAAGGCGTTCATGAACCAGTTGTGCGTCCTGGCGCACCTGGCCATTCTGGCCGCCCGTCAAAGGGGCCGGATCGATGCCCCGCGCGAGGCCGAGCTTCTGGCGACGCTGAAGACACTGCCCGGCCTGCTCAATCAGGCGTTGGCGCTCGAACCCGAGATCGAAAAGCGCACACGCCGCCTGGCCGAGGCGCAATCCGTCCTGTTCCTGGGACGCGGCCCGATGTTTCCCCTCGCCATGGAAGGGGCGCTGAAACTCAAGGAAATCAGCTATATCCACGCTGAAGGCTACGCCAGCGGCGAACTTAAACACGGGCCCATCGCGCTGGTCGACAAGACCGTGCCGGTGGTCGTGCTGGCGCCGCGCGACGCGCTCTTCGACAAGACCATATCGAACATGCAAGAGGTTCTGGCCCGCGAAGGCCGTGTCTGGCTGGTCACCGATACCCAAGGCGCCGAGGCTGCAGGCGACGGTGTGTGGCAACGCCTTGTCCTGCCCGCCATCGATCCGGTCTTTGCGCCGATGTTGTATGCCTTGCCCGCGCAACTGATCGCCTACCACACCGCGCTGCACAAAGGCACCGACGTGGATCAGCCTCGCAATCTTGCGAAATCGGTCACGGTGGAATGACGCGTCTTGGGCCCGTCGATCTGACCCTGATCGGACGGCATGTCACGCTTGCGCCGCTCTCGCACGACCACGCGGCCGATCTGGCCCGGGCAAGCCGCGCGGGCGGGATGCACGATCTGTGGTATACCGCAGTCCCTTCGCCCGAGGGCATGAAGGCCGAGATCGACCGCCGCCTTGGCCTGCGCGACCAGGGACTTATGATCCCCTTCACCCAGATCGACGCCACGGGCCAACCCGTTGGCATGACCACGTACATGAATATCGACCACGTCACCCCGCGCGTCGAAATCGGATCGACCTGGATCAGCCCCATCGCCCAGCGCGGCCCCCTCAACACCGAGGCAAAGCGCCTTTTGATCGGTCATGCGCTGGAGGTCTGGGGCTGCCTCGCGGTGGAGTTTCGCACCCACCGCCTGAACACCCAGTCCCGGCGTGCCATCGAACGGCTTGGCGCGCAGCTCGACGGCATCCTGCGCGCCCATATGCGGATGCCCAACGGCACGATCCGTGACACCGCCGTCTATTCGATCACCCAGGCCGAGTGGCCGGCCGTGCGTGCCCATCTCGACTGGCAAATCGTGAAACCACGATGACACCCGAGGCCGCCCTTGCGGCGCTTGCTGCCCATGGCGACGCGGATCGCGCGGCGCAAATGCACGCCTATCACAAGGTCGACCGCCCCTATCTGGGCGTGTCGAACCTGATCACCGGCGAACTGGCCACTGACTGGCGCAAATCCCTGTCCCTGGACGCCCGCCTGAGGCTGGCGCAGGGCCTGTGGGACAGCGACATCTTCGAGGCGCGGATCGCTGCCGCGAAACTCCTGCTGCAGGCCCGGATCAGACCCGATGATACCGCCGTCTGGTCAATGATCACAGATTGGCTGCCCGATCTGGACAGTTGGGCGATCGCCGATGCGGTGGCCCAGGCCGCCCAGCGGCGCCTGCTGGCCGACCCGGCGCGCCTGGACGAGGTGGAACGCTGGATCACCTCGGACCACCTCTGGACCCGCCGCGCGGCCCTGGTCTTTACGCTGCCATTCGTCAAATCCCGCCACCCCAAACCCGCGGAGGCCGCGGCCCGCCTGCGCATCCTGGGCTGGTGCGCCACCCTCGCGCCCGACCGCGAATGGTTCATTCAAAAAGCCATCGCATGGTGGCTGCGCGACCTGTCGAAACGAGATCCGGACCAGGTCAGCGACTGGCTTGCCACCCATGGCGCAATGCTCAAACCCTTCGCGCGCAAGGAAGCTGCCAGGTATCTCGCGCCCTGATCCTCCGCGAAACCACGCGCGCCCGCGCCCATCTTTATCCCTGAAATATGGCGGGGGAGACGCCGAAGGCGTCGGGAGCAGTGCCCCCGCTACCCTTTGCGTCCCCACCGTCCTCAGACCTCGGGCACTCCACCCGCCAGGACGGTCAGCAACCAGTCCGTATCGATATTTCCGCCGCACAGGATCACGCCCACCTTCTTGCCCGCCATGATGTCCTTTTCCTGCATCAACGCGGCTAGTGGCGCGGCCCCGGCCCCCTCGGCCAGGTTATGGATGTCGCGATAATAGATGCGGATGGCCTCGGCGACCTCTGCGTCGCTCACCGACACGATCCGCGCGGCCTTCCGGGAATAGATGTCATAGGCGGCCTGCACCGGAACACGCACGGCCATGCCATCGGCAAACGTGCGGGCCGACGCGGTTTCGACCAGATGCCCGGCCTCCATCGACAGTTTCGCCGTCGCGGCCCGGTCCGACACAACGCCCACGATCTCGGTCGAAAGCCCAAGCGCGTCGCGCGCAAGGATCGTCCCGCATATCCCGGACCCGCAGCCAATGGGCACATAGATCGTGTCCAGATCAGGCACCGCGCTCAGCAGCTCATAGCCATAGGTCGCCACCCCGCGCACCAGTTGCTCATGAAAGGGCGGCACCAGGAACAGCCCCTCTGCCTCGGCCACGCGGATGGCCTCTTGGCGGGCCTCATCGAAATCATCACCAAACTCGATCAGATCCGCACCAAAGGCCCGCATGGCCGCGTTTTTCTCAACGGAATTGCCGCGCGGCACATAGACCTTGGCCCGCAATCCCGCCGCCACGGCCTCGCGCGCCTGACCCTGCCCGTGGTTACCCCGGGTGGCCGTGCAGATCCCCGGCACATCGGGATGGGTGCGCACAAGCCAGTCCATCAGCGTGATCGCGCCGCGCAATTTGAACGCGCCGGTGGCGGTGTGGTTTTCATGCTTGACCCAGACCTCCGCGCCGGTGCGCTGCGCCAGTTGTGGCCAGGCATATTGCGGTGTCGGCGACATCCGGCTCGACACCAGCCGATGGGCCGTCTCGAGGTCTTGGCGTGTGAATTCCATGTGGTCCTCCGTCGGCCCCTGCCCCCACCCTATCCGACGACTCCGCGCTTGCAACCATGCTGATCCACGCCATATGGCTGCCCGTGCAACACACGGGGGCGGACATCATGAACATTGTGATCACGGGCGCAAATCGCGGCATTGGCCTGGGGCTGGCGCAGACCTACCGCGATCAGGGCCACAGCGTTACCGCCACGTCGCGCAGCGGTGAAACGGGGGCTGTTCTCGACGTGTCCGATCCGGCGTCACATGCCGCGCTGGCCACTACGATGCAAGGACGATCCCTGGACCTTCTGATTTGCAACGCGGGCGTGTTTCTCGACCGTGGTCAGGCGCTGGACACCGGCTTTGCCCCCGATCTCTGGGCGCAAACCTTCGCCGCCAACGTGACGGGCGTGTTTCTCACGATACAAAGCCTTCTGCCCGCCCTCAGGCGGAGCGCCACCCCCAAGATCGCCATCATCTCCAGCCAGATGGGATCGTCCACGCGCAACACCGGCGGCAGCTATATCTACCGCGCGTCGAAATCGGCGGCGCTGAACCTTGGCCGCAATCTCGCCCATGACCTCGCACCCGAAGGCATCGCCGTGGGCATTTACCATCCCGGCTGGGTGCAGACCGACATGGGCGGATCCTCGGCCGCGATCACGGTGCACGAGGCCGTGAGCGGCCTTGTCGACCGCTTTGCCGCCTTGTCGACTGCGACCACCGGCTGTTTCGAAACATGGGACGGACGCCCGCACGCCTACTGACCGGTGCCACGGATCGGCGGCAATCCCGACCGCGCGTGCCACCACACCCTTGCCCCCTGCCGGGAACCGTCGTAAAGCCCGCACCGATCAAGGCGCGGGGACGATCATGCCCATACTGGTAATGAAATTCGGCGGCACCTCTGTCGCATCGCTTGACCGTATCCGCCGCGCGGCAAAACGCGTCGGCGTGGAAGTGGCCAATGGCTACGACGTGATCGTCATCGTGTCGGCCATGTCGGGGGAAACCAACAAGCTGGTCGGTTTCGTCGAAGAGACCTCGCAATTCTACGACGCGCGCGAATACGATGCCGTGGTCAGCGCGGGCGAGAACGTGACCGCCGGACTGATGGCGCTGACGCTTCAGGAAATGGATGTGCCCGCGCGCAGCTGGCAGGGCTGGCAGGTGCCTCTTCGGACGACATCGGCCCATGCCAGCGCGCGGATCGAGGAAATCCCGACCGACAACATCGGGGCCAAGTTCGCCGAAGGCATGAAGGTGGCCGTGGTCGCCGGCTTTCAGGGGATCAGTCCGGAGGGTCGGATCACAACGCTGGGTCGGGGTGGATCGGATACAACCGCCGTCGCCTTTGCCGCGGCGTTCGGTGCCGATCGCTGCGACATCTACACGGATGTGGATGGTGTCTACACGACCGATCCCCGCATCACGTCCAAGGCCCGCAAGCTCGATCGCATCGCGTTCGAGGAAATGCTGGAACTGGCCAGCCTCGGCGCCAAGGTCCTGCAAACGCGGTCGGTCGAACTGGCCATGCGCTTTAATGTGAAACTGCGCGTTCTGTCGAGTTTTGAAGAAATGTCGGATGACGCGGGCACCCTTGTCTGCGCTGAGGAGGATATCGTGGAAAGCAATGTTGTGGCCGGTGTGGCCTATTCCCGCGACGAGGCAAAGATGACCCTGCAAGGCGTCGAAGACCGCCCCGGCATCGCCGCCGCGATCTTCGGCCCGCTGGCCGAGGCGGGCGTCAATGTCGACATGATCGTTCAGAACATTTCGGATGGCGGGACGACGGACATGACGTTCTCCTGCCCCACGAGCGACGTCGCACGCGCCGCAAAGGCGATGAACGATGCAAAAGCGGCAGGGGACATCCACTTCGCCGGCCTGGTAGCCGACACCGATGTCTGCAAGGTGTCGATCGTGGGCATAGGCATGCGATCCCATGCCGGCGTCGCGGCCAAGATGTTCCAGACGCTGCGGGACGAGGGCATCAACATCAAGGTCATCACCACGTCCGAGATCAAGGTGTCTGTGCTGGTCGATCGCAAATACATGGAGCTGGCCGTGCAGGCGCTCCATGATGCATTCGGGCTTGATAAGGCTGCCTGACGCCAGTCGGCCGGCCATCATCAGCTGATCTTTCTTGGGCTCCACCAGCCGCAGTTCGGCAGGGACATGACGCCTGCCGGTCAGACCTGCGGGATGCCAGACCTCCGGCCCATGCGTTCAGGTCAGACCGGGTTTGCGCTGATATGCCTTCACCGCATGGGGGTGCTGCACTAGTTTACCGGTCAAGGGAGGAAACAACGGCACAAGACATGCGAGTTTCCCATGACAACACAGATTTTTACCGCTTCCGCAGTTCCGTTTGCCCGCGCTTTTGGCTGGGCCGGCGAAACGCTTGTCACCTTGTCGCGCGCGGTTGCGGCATGCTCCGGCGCTCAAAAGCGGGTTGACGAAGTGCAGATGCTGCTAGCCCTGAGCGATGAAGAGCTTTCCCGCCGCGGCATCGCACGCGATGACATCGTCCGGCACGTTTTCCGCGACCTGTTCTGATCCTCACCGCGCAAGACCCCTGCCTCACAGGTGGCATGGGCCTTGTGCGTGATGTGCTTGCGGAACATGGCCGTGCCAGTCGGCCCATGGCCGTTGCGCAGCCCCCCCTGACCGCGCTATGCCTGTCCCTCGAGCGGGGCACGTGCACAGCACCCGTCAGGCGAGGGACATGGCGCAAGGCACCGAAACCGAAAGCCGCAAGCTGCTGAGCCGCTTGCAGGCCGTCATGGCGGATGCCACGGCGGGGCAGGAACGGCTTGACCGGATCACCCACCTGATCGCGGATTCCATGGGGACCGAGGTCTGTTCCATCTACCTTTTGCGCGATGCGGAGACGCTGGAACTCTGCGCAACCCAGGGACTGGCGCCCGAAGCGGTCCATGTCACCCGGATGCGCGTGGGCGAAGGCCTTGTCGGCCGGGTCGCCCGCCACGCCAGCCCCGTCAACACGGCCAATGCGCCTGCCGAACGCGGGTTCCGTTACATGCCGGAAACCGGCGAAGAACGGTTTTCGAGTTTTCTTGGCGTTCCCATCCAACGCCTGGGCGAAGGCCTTGGCGTTCTGGTGGTCCAGTCCAAGGATGCCCGCATCTATTCCGACGACGAAGTCTATGCCCTGGAAGTCGTCGCCATGGTGCTGGCCGAGATGGCCGAGTTGGGTGTCTTCGTGGGCGAAGGTGCCGCACTCAAGCGACGTCACACCAGCCAGGAGATGATCCGCGGCGTCTGTGCCCAGGAAGGCGCGGCCATGGGCCATGTCTGGCTGCATGAACCGCGCGTTCTGGTGACCAACCTGGTGTCCGAGGACCCCGACGCGGAACTCGTTCGACTGCATGAAGCCGTGGACAGGCTGCGCGTCGATGTCGACAAGATGCTGACCAGCGCGCCGGTCGAAAACAACGAACAGCGCGAAGTGATGGAAGCCTATCGCATGTTCGCCCGATCCCGCGGCTGGATGCGCCGGATGGAAGAGGACATCGCCCGCGGCCTGTCGGCCGAGGCAGCGGTGGAAAAGGAACAATCCACCGCGCGCGCGCGAATGGACACCGTTCCCGACGCCTATCTGCGCGAACGGCTGCACGATCTGGATGACCTGTCGAACCGGCTGCTGCGGCTGTTGACCGGGCAAGGCAAGGATACCGGCTCGGACCTGCCGCCGGACCCCGTGCTGGTGGCCCGCAATATCGGCCCTGCCGAACTGCTCGACTATGGGCGCAGCCTGCGCGCCGTCGTGCTGGAGGAGGGATCAGTGGGCAGCCATGCCGCCGTCGTGGCGCGCGCGCTGGCCATTCCGTTGGTCATCAATGCCGGGCGCATCACCACCGAGGCCTTGAACGGCGATCCTATCCTTGTCGATGGCGATCAGGGGATCGTGCACCTGCGCCCCGAAGACAACGTGGCCTCGGCCTTTCGCGACAAGCTGGCGATGCAGACGGCCGCACAGGAACGCTATGCCTCGATCCGCGATCTGCCCGCGCAAAGCCTTTGCGGCACGGTCGTTTCCCTGCAGATGAATGCGGGCCTGATGGCAGACCTTCCATCGCTGCCGTCCTCGGGCGCGGACGGGGTGGGCCTGTTCCGGACCGAGCTGCAGTTCCTGACCCGCAACAAGGTGCCCAGGCGCGGTGAACTGGCGGCCCTTTATGCCCGCGTCATGGATGCCGCAGACGGCAAGCGCGTGGTCTTTCGCACGCTCGATATCGGGTCGGACAAGGTGCTGCCCTACATGAAGCCCCAGGATGAACCCAATCCCGCCCTTGGCTGGCGCGCGATCCGCGTTGGACTGGACAAGCCGGGCGTCATGCGCATGCAGTTGCAGGCCTTGTTGCGGGCGTCGAACGGGCGGCCCCTGTCGATCATGTTCCCCTTCATCGCGCAGTTCGATGAATTCACCGCCGCGCGCGACCACCTGATGCGCGAACTGGATCGCGAGGCCGCCCTTGGCCATGCCCTGCCTGAAACGCTGGAAGTGGGCGCGATGCTGGAAACCCCGTCACTTGCCTTTGCGCCACGGCAGTTCTTCGAGGCGGCCGATTTCATCTCGATCGGCGGCAATGACCTCAAGCAGTTCTTCTTTGCCGCCGACCGCGAAAACGAAAGGGTGCGCCGGCGCTATGACACGCTGAACGTCAGTTTTCTGACATTCCTCGAACAGATCGTGCATCGCTGCGGCGACACCGACACCCCTCTCAGCTTTTGTGGCGAGGATGCCGGCCGGCCGATCGAGGCCGTCTGTTTCGCCGCCATGGGGCTGCGCAGCCTGTCCATGCGGCCGGCCTCCATCGGGCCAGTGAAATCGCTGTTGCGCCGGGTCGACCTGCGCGAGGCGCGCGCCATCATCAACGAGGCCCGTGCCTCGGGCGCGCAATCCGTTCGCGCGGCAGTGGTGGACTGGTTGAAACGGCAGGGTTAGGCCCGCAGCGCAGTGCCGGGTCGACACGCCCGCGTGTCAGCGGGTCCTTGGCTTGGCGCGATGGGCCCATGCGGTAACCTTGCCCGTGATCCCGGCCCAGTCCCCCTTGCCCAACACACGCGCCGGGTTTGTGGGCGGCGGCATTTCCACGCCTTCGAGCAGGTGAAATCCGAAGCGTTCGTAATAGGGCGCATCGCCAACCAGCAACACGCGGCTCCAGCGGGCGTGTTGGGCACGCGCCACGCTCTCGCGGATCAGCGCGCCCCCCAGGCCCTCACCCTGGCGCGTCGGATGCACGGCCACGGGACCCAGCAGCAAGGCCTCGGACCGACCCACCCGCACAGGCCAGAACCGGATTGCGCCTGCAACGATCCCATCGGGGTCCCGCGCAACAAGACACAACTCGCGCACCGGCGGCACCCCGTCACGCAGGCGGTAGGACGACAACGCCTCGCGGCCCGGTGCGAAACAGGTGTCGTACAGCGCTTCGACTTCCCACCGGTCGTCCGCGGATTCCGTCTTCAGGTCATACATCGCCGGGTAAAAACCGCTCCTGCCTCTGGTATCGGGCGTAACACGCAGCTAGGTCTTTGCCAAACAAGAGACCGAGGTGCCCTGCATGTTTTATCGCCCCGAGGACGGCCACGGCCTGCCCCACAATCCGTTCAACGCGATCGTGACGCCGCGCCCCATCGGCTGGATCTCGACACGGGGTGCGGACGGCTCCGACAACCTGGCCCCCTACAGCTTCTTCAACGCGGTGGCCTACGTGCCGCCGCAGGTCATGTTTTCATCGACCGGCCAGAAACCCGACCGCGACGGAACAAAGGACAGCGTTTCGAACATTCGCGAAACCGGCGTCTTTTGCGTGAATATCGTCGAATACGCGATGAAGGATGTGATGAACCAGAGCTCGGGCCCCTGGGACAAGGAAACCGACGAGTTCGAACTGGCGGGCATCGACAAGGCCGCCTGCCAGACCATCGATTGCGCGCGGGTGGCGGGCGCGCCTGCCAGCCTGGAATGCAAGATGACGCAAATCGTCCCGCTGGAAGGCACGGCCAACATCGCCGTCTTCGGTGAAGTCATCGGCGTGCACATGCGCGATGACTGCCTTGTCGACGGAATGTTCGACGTGTTGAAGTTCAACCCCCTGACGCGTCTGGGCTATCGTGATTATTCCGTGATACGCGACGTGTTCAGCCTGAGCCGCCCCGGCGAATAGGTGCTTGCCTCCGCCACGGCGGCAGCGCCATGGCCTTGCGGGCCGGCGCGATGGGCCGATGCGGCACCGCCTCCGGTGGCCATGTTTTCGGGATAAAGAGACATCGGACCCGCGCCCAACCGGCATCTTTATCCCTGAAATATGGCGGGGGAGACGCCGCAGGCGTCGGGGGCAGAGCCCCCCTAGCCCCCCTTCGTTCAGTGACCGCCCAGAACGCCCGTGCGCACCGAATAATCGGTGGCAATCTGATAGTCAGGGTCATCGTCGCTATCGACGACGAGGTGCCCCGCCTTGCTCAGCAACTGGTGGCAATCGCGCGAGAGATGGCGCAATTGCACCTCCTTCCCGGCGGCCTCGTACCGGCCGGCGAGTTTTTCGATCGCCTGCAGCGCGGATTGATCCGCGACCCGGCTGTCGGCGAAATCGACCACGACCAGGGACGGGTCGTCCTCGGGCGCGAACAGCTCTCCAAAGCCTTCGGCGGACCCGAAGAAAAGCGGGCCCTGCACCTGGTAGACCTTGGCCCCCTCGGGGGTGGTGTAGGTCTTGGCGTGGATGCGCTTGGCGTTTTGCCACGCATAGGCCAGCGCCGACACGATGACGCCCACGACCACGGCCGTCGCCAGATCGGTCATCACCGTCACCACGGTGACCAGCACGATCACGAAGGCATCGAGCAGCGGCACCTTGAACAGGATCTTGAGCGAATTCCACGCAAACGTGCCGATCACCACCATGAACATCACGCCAACAAGTGCTGCCAATGGGATCTGCTCGATGAGCGGGGCTGCGAACAGGATGAAGCTCAGCAAGAACAGCGCCGCCGCGATCGCGGCGATCCGGGTGCGGCCGCCCGAGTTCACATTGATCATCGACTGACCGATCATCGCGCAACCGCCCATGCCGCCGAAAAACCCGGTCACGGTATTGGCCACGCCCTGCGCCAGGCATTCCTGGCTGGCGCCGCCGCGTTTGCCGGTGATCTCGCCCACCAGGTTGAGGGTCAGAAGGCTTTCGATCAGGCCGATGGCGGCCAGGATCAACGCGTAGGGCAGGATGATCTCGAACGTCTCGAAGGTCAGCGGCACCATCGGGATGTGAAGCGCCGGAAAACCGCCTTCGATCGAGGCCATGTCGCCCACGCGGGGCACATCAAGGCCAAAGCCGATCACGATGGCCGCCACGATTCCGATGCCGGCCAGCGGCGCCGGCACAACACGGGTGATGCGCGGCATGATCCAGATGATGCCCATGGTCAGGGCCACCAGCAACAGCATGGTCACCAGCGGCAGGCCCGACAACCATTGTCCCCCGGCCATGCCATGGCCCGATACTTCGGCCGTGCCGGGCACCTGGAACTGGGTCAGCTGCGCCAGGAAGATCACGATGGCCAGCCCGTTGACGAACCCCAGCATCACCGGATGCGGCACAAGTCGTATGAACTTGCCCAGCCTGAATACCCCTGCCCCGATCTGGATGATCCCCATCAAGACGACGGCTGCGAACAGGTATTCCACCCCGTGCTGCGCCACGAGGCTGACCATCACCACGGCCAGCGCGCCCGTCGCCCCCGAGATCATGCCCGGCCGGCCACCGATCAGCGCCGTGATCAGCCCGACGATAAAGGCCGCGTACAGCCCCACCAGCGGATGCACCCCGGCCACGAAGGCAAAGGCCACCGCTTCGGGCACCAGCGCCAATGCCACGGTCAGGCCGGACAAGAGCTCGATCCGGACACGATCAAAGGTCAGCTCGCGGCCCATGGCCGAAAGGTCGGACGCGGCCAGGCGGCTGTTCACCGCCGCCAGCAGGAGTTTTGACATGAAGCGTCTTTCAATTGTCAGGGCTTGCCCGCAATTTGCCGTCGCAGGAAGCACTTTTTTGCACGATTTTCACGGCTGGTAGACCAATCCGCGCAGAAACGCACGGTATTCCTGTGCATACTGCCATTGCTGCGCTGCGGCGTAAACCCCCGCCGGGGCGCATTCGCCATGTCATGGGTGAGAGCCGGGCGCGCGGCAGCTCGGGTCTTGCGGCGAACCGCCGGCCGTGATTGCCTTTGTCAGCACGTCCAACCTGCGGCCCGATGGAGGCAACATGAAAACGAAAATCGGCGTCATCGGCGGCTCTGGTGTCTACCAGATCAACGGACTGGAAGGCGCGCAATGGGTGCACGTCGACAGCCCCTTCGGTGCGCCATCCGATGCGATCCTGACTGGCTGGCTGGATGGTGTGGCCATGGCGTTCCTGCCCCGTCATGGGCGCGGCCATGTCCATAGCCCCACCACCGTGCCCTACCGCGCCAATATCGATGCGCTCAAAAGGCTTGGTGTGACGGACGTGATCTCGGTCTCGGCCTGCGGCTCGTTTCGCGAAGAGATGGCACCGGGCGATTTCGTCATCATAGATCAGTTCATTGATCGCACTTTCGCGCGGGAGAAATCCTTTTTCGGCACGGGGCTGGTGGCACATGTGTCGCTCGCCCACCCCACCTGCCCGCGACTGGGGGCCGCCTGTGCCGACGCTGCGCGCGCGCAAGGCATAACCGTGCACAAGGGCGGCACCTATCTGGCCATGGAGGGCCCGCAGTTTTCCTCGGTGGCGGAATCCAGGCTCTACCGCGATGTCTGGGGCTGCGATGTGATCGGCATGACCAACATGCCCGAGGCCAAACTCGCCCGCGAGGCGGAGCTTTGTTATGCGTCGGTCGCGATGATCACCGACTACGACAGCTGGCACCCCGATCATGGAGCGGTCGATATCAGCGATATCATCGCAACCCTTTCCGGCAATGCCGACAAGGCGCGCGGCCTGGTGGAGCGGCTGCCGGCGTTGCTTGGCGTGAACCGCGCGACCTGCCCGCATGGCTGCGACCGGGCGCTTGATCACGCCATCCTGACCGCGCCGGGTCACCGCGACCCGGCAATGGTGGAAAGACTGTCGGCCGTCGCGGGCCGCGTTCTCAAGTAACGGAACCAACACCCATGCCCCTGGATACCTGGCTGACGTTTCTGGCCGCATCGACCGCGCTGCTCTTGATCCCCGGACCCACGGTTTTGCTGGTGCTGTCCTATGCCCTGGGTCATGGCCGCAGGGTGGCGGTCTCGACGGCGGCGGGGGTAGCGCTTGGCGACCTGATCGCGATGAGCGCCTCGCTGGCCGGTCTGGGGGCGCTGGTGTTGGCTTCGGCCACCGTATTTTCGCTGCTGAAATGGGTCGGCGCGGTCTATCTGGTCTGGCTTGGGGTCAAGCTGATCCTGTCAGCCCGGACATCTGATCTGACGCTGCCGAAGACCGGGGATGTGACCGCACGACAGACGTTCCGCCATGCGGCAGCCGTGACCGCGCTGAACCCGAAATCCATCGCCTTCTTCATCGCCTTCGTCCCGCAATTCGTGAACCCGGCCGCGCCGCTGATCGCGCAATTCGTGATCCTGATCGCCAGTTTCGTGACGCTGGCGGCGCTCAATGCGCTGGCCTATGCGCTTTTGGCCGATCAATTGCGGGCTCGCCTGACCCGGCCCGGCCTTGTTGCGTGGCTGACGCGCGCGGGCGGGATGACGCTGATCGGGATGGGTGTGGTGACGGCAGGCCTGCGCCGCGCCGCGAGTTGAGCGCGATGCTGGATGCCGCGCGACTGTGGGCCTGCCTTGGCTACCCGGATGGACCGCCACGCCTGCCGTCGGCCAAGCTTGGCCCCAAGACCGATCATGCAGATGCGGTGCTGCACCGGTTGACCCTGCACACGGGCAGCGCGGACATCGCTGGCCTGTATCTCTGCCCCGCCGGGCCCGGCCCGCACCCGGCGGTTCTGTATTGCCATGCCCATGGAAACCGATACGACAGGGGCGCGGACGAACTGCTCGAGGGCCGTCCCGCGTTGCAATCCCCTTATGGCTCAGCGCTGGCCAAGCTGGGCATCGCCAGCCTCTCCATCGACCTCGCCCCGTTCGGTGCGCGCCAATCCCAGGGGCCCGAAACTGCGCTTGCCAAGGCCGCGTCATGGCAGGGCCGCACGCTGATGGGCGACATGCTGGCCGAATTGTCACAGGCGCTGGATTGGCTGGTGGGCCGCCCCGAAATCGACGCGGGGCGCGTGGCGACGCTTGGCCTGTCGATGGGCGGCACCCATGCCTATTGGCTGGCGGCCCTAGATCCGCGCATCGCGGCGGCCGCGCATCTTTGTGTGTTTTCGGATATCGCGCCCCTGATCGCGCAGGGCACCCATGATCTGCACGGGCCATATATGACGGTGCCCGGGCTCTTGACCTTCGGAGATATGGCCGATGTGGCCGCCCTGATCGCGCCACGGCCGCAATTTGTGGGACTGGGCGCGCTGGATCCGCTGACGCCCGACCTGCCCGACAGCCCTGCCCTGATCCGCCTTCACGCCGCCTATTCGACCTGCCCTGAGGCGCTGAGGGTCATCGTCAGCCCGGATACGGGCCATGTGGAAACCCCGGACATGCGCCGCGAAACACTGGCATTCCTGGTGAAGGCCCTGAAGCCTTGAGGTCTTGCGCGCCCTTCGCGCAACAGCCATGGCGTCACAAATCGCAAACCGCTTGCACGGCCCTGCCCTGCTTGCCATCAATTTCCCATGCGCTACGCCATGCCTATCGTTCTTGCCCTTGCGCTTGGCGCATCGCCCGCGCCAGGGCAGGAATTCATCACCGTCCCGGACCTGATTTCGGACGCGGATTTCTACCGTCTGGTTGCCTGCGCGGCACCGCCCGGCGGGACCTGTGCCAAACCCATGATCCGTTGGCCTGAAGAGCGCCGGTTGAGCCTGAGGGTCGGCATTGCGGCCACCGCCGAAAGCTTTCCCGACTACAAACTGGACCTGATCGACCGCGCCATCGATGACGCGATTGCCGAGATCAATGCAGCCGGCGCCGAGGTGTTCCTGGAGCGCGTCTACGAGGGTGATCTGGATATTCCGCTCTACCTGATCGACGCGCCGCAGGGCGGGCG
>Ga0102941_1000501_pt1 | contig 18169 bp, 12 predicted proteins | sample SalPonR2_C_D2_MG_FD_79281 | JGI IMG/M metagenome (GOLD analysis project Ga0102941, IMG submission 79281) | Salt pond soil microbial communities from South San Francisco under conditions of wetland restoration - Salt Pond MetaG R2_C_D2_MG | ecosystem: Environmental > Aquatic > Marine > Intertidal... | reverse complement strand
CCCTTTTTTAAAATTAACCTTTTTTATCAAAATGTGTTCTCTTGTTCTTTATAACTCTCTCTTCATAAAGTTCTTGTAAATGTTCAATTAAGCCATTCTTTTCAAAGATAAAATCTGCATATGTACAGGAATCTTTGAGTTTTTCTTTTAAAAAGTTTGTATTGACTTTTAATAAGTTGCGTTGGCTAATACGAATACCAATCTGGCTAAGATTAAATTCAAATTTTTTAAGTTCATCTTTTATTTTTATATGCTTTTTTGTCTCGTATTTATTGTCATGGTTTAATAACTTTAAGTAATGCTCATTATAAGAGTTTACTAAATCAACGATTAAATCAATGATTTGATTGATAGGGTACTTATGAAATAGTTCAGCTTGTCTTTTTCTGTCCCTTTTTTGTCTTAAGGAATGATAAAACTCATCAATTATAGTTAAATAATTATTTGACTCTGACAATTGATTAGCAAATGTATTTTCAGTTCGTTCAATCTTATTAGTTGTTGAATGATGCGACCGATAACTAGAGTATAAAATTCTGTTCATGTTATTTGATTTTTGAATATCCATAAGTCCACCTCCTTATTTACACTATCGGCAACATTTTCAATTTTGTTATTTTTAATTTTATGATAAGATAGACTAAAGGAGGATTTTATGAAAAAATTTATTAACAGTATAAAAAATGAACTGATTAATCATGAATTGACAAATAAGAACGACTTAATAATGATTAACAATTTTTTTAATTCTAAATCAAATATAAGTGAAATTATTCGATTGATTCAAAATGAGAATTTCGATTCTAATAGAATATTTTCAGTATTTCTACCATTATTAGAGGTAATTTCTGACAATGGATTGCCCCTGAGTCCTATGGAGCATTTCTATGAAGTAACTTTAGTTAAAAATTTTCCTGATGTTTTAGAAGTACCCTTAGATCAATCCTATGAAAAAGTAACAGTTGTATATTTAGCTATTTTAAGAGTATTCTTAAACTATGAAAAACATAATAATGTTGAAACTTGGGAAAGTGATTATGCAATTGAATTTTTAACAAAGGAGGAAATTAGTAATTTAGAATCGCCTCTTGAATACGTTAATTTTATAAAATATTATAAAGAAGATTATGTGGAAGAAATGATGAAATTAAATCAAGAAGTTATGGGATTTACTACTTTTAAGCACGTTTGTGGTGTGCACTATTTAAGTTTGAATATCGCTAGACAATTAAAGGAAATTGGAATAGAAGTAGATTTAGGGCGTGTATCTGGGGCCGCAGCAGGTCATGATATTGGGAAATTTGGTTGTAAAAAAGATGAACAAAATCGTGTTGCTTACTTTCATTATTATTATACTGGTGAATGGTTTAAAAAGCGTAATATTACATACATTAGAAATGTTGCAATTAATCATTCCACTTGGGATCTAGAATTAGAGAATCTTTCCTTAGAAGCTTTAATATTAATTTATGCTGATTTTCGAGTAAAAGCAGACAAAGATGCTAATGGCGAAAAAGAAATGAGATTTTATTCTCTAAAAGAAGCCTTTAGTGTCATTTTAAATAAACTTGATAATGTTGATGATGCTAAAGAGAATCGATACCGTAGGGTCTACAATAAACTAAAAGATTTTGAAGCATTTTTACTTGACTATTCAATTAATATTGAACCAAATGAGATGCTAAATAAACCATTACATTTAAAGGAAAAATTGTATTCTATAATGCAAGGAAAAGAAATAATAGAGAATGCAGTTTATTTATCGATTAAACATAATATAAATTTGATGTATAAGTTAAGAAATGAAACATCACTTAACAAATTGCTAGAAGAAGCTAGAAATACTAGAAATTCTACTGTTACAAGAGGATACATTGAAGCATTTGATCGCTATTCTACTTATCTAACTCAGAAACAAAAGATAATTATTATTGAGTTTTTATATAACAATCTGGTCTCAAAAGAAGAAGATGTTAGGGAGTTATGTGGGAAATTGCTTGGCAAATTAATTGCTACATATGATGAAAAATTAAGAAAAGAGCTACCCAAGGGGGCTGTACTTAAAGAAACGGATTATACAACTATTCGGTTATTCAAAGAATATATTGAGAAATCATTAACGCCTCCAAAAACAGTCATTGAAAAGCATGAAGATTTAATAGGTTATAGTTTGAGAGAAATTGTTTTAGGTTATTTTGAATATATTGATGAAGAGTTATTTAGTGAAAGCATTGATCTTTTAATCGGTTATTTTAATGATCCGGAGTTAACAGAGAAAAAAGAGTTTTATTTATTAAAGTTAACACGTATCCTTAAATACGAGAACTTTGAGTTGTATCAAATGACAGATGTAATAAATTTTGTTATGAAATTAGTATTTGCAAGTGATAAAAAATTAAAACTAAGAGCTCTTAATGCCTTCTATGAAATATATCCATACATCAATGAAGAAGATTTTGAAAAATTTCACATTCGTGAACTCGTCAGTGATGGTGTTTTTAATAAACAAGATCCTGCTGAAAACTTTGCTTGGTTTAAATTGGCTGAGACCATTAATAGTGGTGAAGAAGTAATTGATCAATACAGACAAATTTGTTTAGAGGACTTAAAGTATACTTCAGAAATTTTTCTAAGTAATCTGAAAACTGCTACTTATCCGATACAAAAAAGATTCCAAATTGAACTGTTACTTAGGAATACAATATTACATGATTATCAGAATATATTTTATGCAGCCCAACACTTATGTAATTTATTAAAAGTCAGTGCATTAGAAAATGTTCGTAACACTGCTGGTAAAAGTTTAATTAAAATTTTTCCATATTTATCCTTTGAACAGAAAAATGATATTGTTGTTGAGCTAATTAGATCTCTTGAAATGGAAAGTTATGAGTTCACAAAGTATATACCTTTGTATTTAGGAGAGCTCTTATTACATTTGAAGCCTATTGAATTTGACGAAATCATTGATCATTTTTATGAGCAGATTGAAACAAACAACTCGAATTTAATTGCTTTATTTCAAAAAACTGCTGGCGTTTCAATTGTTAAATACACTGATTATAAAAATGTATTTATCGGTAGTGAAGAAAGTCACAACGAACGATTGATTAGATTATTAGGCATTATACTATCAGGATTTTCCCATGATGAGTCTTTTGTTAAACAAATGGCTTTAAATGTCATTGGTTCGGATATATTTAAATCTAATGAGTTGTCTCTAGAAGAGAAAAAAGTAATTTTTGACATGATAATAAAAAAATTATTAACATTGATCATGCAGACTGATGAATCCCATGATTTAGTATTTATAAATAATGCTTCAGCCCTGAAAGAAATTTATAATTTTATATCTGAGTACCGATTTCAAAAAGGCGAACTCACAAAGGATTTTAGCAGAAAAATTGCCTTTTTCCCTGGTGCTTTTGACCCTTTTTCTAGGAGTCATCGAACCATTGCAGTTGAGATTAGAAACATGGGATTTGAAGTACACCTTGGTGTAGATGAATTTTCATGGTCTAAGAGTACACAACCAAACATTATTCGTCGAAATATTATTGAGCGCTCTATTGCAAAAGAATTTGGAATATATACTTTGCCTAAAGAAATCTCTGTGAATATTGCTAATGAAATTGATCTTGAGAACTTAAAGAATGTATTTCCTGAAAATGAAGTTTATTTAGCAGTAGGAAGTGACGTGCTTGTAAACGCTTCAGCGTATAAGGGTAATTCTGGAACAATTTTAAGGTTCCCTCATGTTGTTTTTGAACGACCGAATATGATGACGTCTAAGGATTTTAAAATTTTGAAAAAGATTTTCAAAAAATTAAATGATCAGTCCATGCGTTTAACTTTAAGTGAGAAGTATGAGCATATTTCTTCAACTCAAATCAGAAATTATATAGATACTAACCGTGATATATCTGATTTAGTGGATTCCTTTGCAGAACGGTATATCTATACAAATGGCTTATACAAAAAAGAGCCTCAATTCAAAAATATCATTAATGCCAAATCATTAGGAGTTGAACTATTAGAAGATTTTGATGATAAGATTCTAAAGGAGTTAAGCGAGCTAAGTAATATTCCAGATGATGTGATGTATAAACGGTTAAAAGCTGCTACAGCTAAACCTAGATTTAGAGTAATAATTATAAGAAATATTGAGAATAACAATAGAATAATTGGTTTTTCGGGTTTCCGATGGATTAGATCATCAGAAATACATTTGGAGATAGAAAATAATGATCTAATGAATTATGTTATCGATCAATCTTCAGGCCGAATCGTTGCCTTGAACTTCATATTTGTCAATAATAAGTCAAAGATGGATGATATCTATCAAATGGTTTTATCAGAAACCTTATCTTTTCTAATTTCTAGAGATTATAGTTATTGTGTATATATTGAGAAGGTAAGAGAATCCATGAAACCAGAAATATCCGAATTATTTTTAAACCAAGGATTTTTAAAGATAGAAAATTTAACCTCTGAAATCCAGCCTTTTGCTGTAAATTTAACTTCACCAATTGTATTAAACTTGGATGTAGGCTCAATGTTTAAGGACGAATATAGAAACAATAAAAATATTATTGCAGTAATTAAAAACACTCGTAAAAATCTGCAAAGAGCGATTGCAAAACTTTACCCGGGAAAATTAATTGTAAATTACAATCGAACAATGTTATATGAGAATCTCATTAAAGAAGTATGTGAAGCCAATAATGTGCCTATTCGCACGTCAAAAGAGAAAAATTATGGAGAAGCAATGTGTGTGCCTTTTGGAGCTATTTTTAAAAGAGTAATCATACCCAACACAGTGACGAAGACTTTACACGTTGAAAAATACTTCAATAAAGATCTATCCTTCCATGAAATTATGGCATCTCCATACTACATGGATATAGATAATCAAATCAAGATGATTAAGTCATTTAACCGACCAATCATTTTAGTGGATGACTTATTAAATAAGGGGTATCGGTTAAAAGTTCTGGAACCTATTTTAAAGAAATATGATATAAAAGTTGAGAAATTAATCGTTGGTATTATGAGCGGAAAAGGAAAGGCTCTTATTGAAAACAAAGACTATGATGTTGTATCCCCTTATTTTCTACCGAGTTTAAAGGTTTGGTTTTACGAGAGTAAACTTTATCCTTTTATTGGCGGTGATGGGGCATGGAAAGAAAAATTGCCTATGAGAAATTTCATTGAATCGATTAATATGATGATGCCATATACTTATCCCCATTATATTAAGGATGCCAATAGAGATGATATTATGAACCTATCAGAAGTGGCTTTGAAAAATGCTTATGATATTATGCGTGTCGTTGAATATGAATATCAAATTCTTAACCATCGGATGCTTACCCTTGAACGGTTAGGTGAAGTTCTAATCAATCCAAGGTTTCCAGATAAGGGAGATAACATGTATTATGATATGCATATTAAACCGAGTGATTATATTAATGAAGATATGAATCTACTTAAAAGATTAGAATAGTGTTCAAGGAAGGAAGCTCTCCATGAGAGCTTTTTTCTTGTATAAATAAAAAAAGTGTGATATTATAGCGCAAACGATTGCATAAGGAGGAAAAAATATGATTAATAAGTACGCATTAAGGCATAAACCAAAAAGTAATATGTGTTTTGCCTATAATGAAAATGAAGTTGAGATTCGTTTTCAAGCAAAAACTGATGATTTAACAAAAGTAGAGTTATTTTATGGTGATAAGTATGATTTAAAAACATTTAAAACAATTGAAATGGAGAAAATTTTCTCTGATTTTGAGTTTGATTATTTCGTAGCAAGAGTAAGTGTAGAAACGAAAAGATTAGCTTATCGTTTCAATTTACATGCTGGCAAATTGATCGGATACTATACAGAATGGGGATTTGTTGAAGACATTGATATGACTGATGAGTTAATTATTCATAAATATTTGATGCATTTTCCGTATATCAATAAAATTGATGTACATCAAGTTCCAAAATGGGTAAAGGGGGCTGTATTCTATCAAATATTTCCAGAACGTTTTTATAATGGAGATGATGACTTAAGCCCAAAAGATAAAGTGAAGTGGAATGCAAAACCAACACGGGAAAATTTCTTTGGTGGTGATTTAGAGGGAATCTATGAAAAATTAGATTATCTATCAGCATTAGGTGTAAATGCCATTTATATGACACCAGTTTTTGAGGCAACAACAAATCATAAGTATGATACAATTGATTATTTTAAAATTGATCCTCATTTTGGAGACAAAGAAACCTTGAAAAAACTAGTTGAAAAAGCCCATAGTTTGGATATTAAAGTAGTGCTTGATTCTGTTTTCAACCATTCAGGCTATAAGTTCGATAAATTCTTAGATGTTAAAGAAAAAGGAGAGCAATCTAAATATAAAGATTGGTTTTATATTAAAGATTTTCCTGTATATGAAGAAAAGTTAAACTATGAAACCTTTGGTTTTGAACCGAAAATGCCAAAATTAGATACTTCAAATGAAGAGGTTTATAATTTTCTGCTAGATGTAGCCACTTATTGGATTGAAGAAACTGATATTGACGGTTGGCGTTTAGATGTAGCCAATGAGATTGACCATGAATTTTGGAGAAAGTTTAGAAAAGCAGTAAAAAGAGTAAAGCCAGATGCCTATATTGTAGGTGAAGTATGGCATAACTCTTATCCTTGGTTAGAAGGGGACCAGTTTGATGCAATTATGAATTATCCAATCCAAACTGCATGCTACGAATATTTTGCGAAAAACAAAATTGATTTAGATACATTTAAGTATAAAGTGAATAGAACATATTTTGATTATTCAACCCAAGTGAATGAAGTAATGATGAATTTGCTGGACAGTCATGACACACCTCGATTTGTTACCGAAGCAAAAGGAAATCAACGTGCACTGGTGATGGCCTTTGTGTTTGAATTATTCTATCTGGGATGTACTTCTGTTTACTATGGTACTGAAATAGGTCTCGAAGGTAAAGGTGATCCAGATTGTAGAAAAGCAATGCCATGGGATGAGAAGAAATGGGATAAGAATCTGTTAGAAGAATACAAGCAATTAATTAAAGTTTCTAATGAGAATGAAGTTTTTAAAAATGGTGATTTCCGTTGGATAATAACCAAGAATATTCTGTCTTTTAAGAGAAAAAATAAGATATCAGAAGTTCAGGTTTATATTAATAATAGTGGTAAGAAACAGAAGATCAAACTAAATAACACAAACGATTGCAAAGATTTAATGAGAAATATAGAAGTGCCTAAAAACGCTAAAATTCAACTCTTACCGGGAGATTATCTGATTATTAAAACAATTTAATTTTTTTTTATTTGACAAGGTTCCCCTGGAATTGTATAATCGTAATGCAAACGATTGCAAAAAGATTATTAATCGAAAGGGGAATTTTTAATGAAAAAGTTTTTAGTGTTAGCTTTAGTATTAGTATTGTCATTTTCTTTAGTTGCTTGTGCTTCAAATGATGCTCCAGCAGAGGAACAAGTAGGTGAAGAATCAACAGAAGCGGTCGCTTCAAATGAACCAATTGAATTATCACCAGAAGAAGGTGCGGCTTTAACAGTATGGGAATCTCAAGGACCAGAAGGCGAGTTCATGCGAATGGTTGGAGAAAAATTTGAAGAAGAGTATGGCGTTGAAGTAGTTTATGAAGAAGTAGATTTTACAGAATCTGTTACAAGATTACTTCAAGATGGACCAGCTGGTGTTGGAGCAGATGTATTTGCAATGCCGCATGATCGTTTAGGAGAAGCTTACTCAGCGGGTATAGTTTATCCAAATATTATTAGTAAAGACCGTATCAATAATGATTTTGTAGATGCAGCAAGAATTGCAACGTCTTACGAAGGGGAATTATACGGTTATCCAACTGGAATAGAAACTTATGCATTATTTTATAATAAAGACATTATTGAAAAAGCGCCAAAAACTTACTCAGAAATCATTGAGTTTGGTAGAACATATAACGATCCAGGAAATAATGAGTATGCATTATTATGGGATGTAGCAAATGCTTATTTCTCTCACCAATTTATCGCTGGTAATGGCGGATATATTTTCGGTGATGAAGGTAGTAATCCAAAAGACGTAGGATTAGCGACAGAAGAATCAATTGCTGGTTTAGAAGAAATGGTAAGTTTAAAAGAAATTCTACCATTACAAGCAGGAGATGCTAACTACGATGTAATGGACGGCTTATTCCAAGAAGGAAAAGTGGCTACTATAATTAATGGTCCATGGGCAGTACAAGGTTACAAAGATGCGGAAGTGAACTTTGGTATTGCTGCATTACCATTATTAGAAAATGGAAACAATCCAAAATCATTCTCAGGTGTTAGAGGTTTATATGTAAGCGCATTTACTGATTATCCGCAAGCAGCTCAATTATTTGCACAATTCGCAACTTCTGATGAAATGTTATTAGAAAGATTTAAGTTAACGGGTCAGATTCCTCCAGCTAAAACATTAATGGATGAAGATGTAATTGCAGATGATGAATATGTTGTGCCATTTTTAGAACAAGCACAATTTGCTACACCAATGCCTGCAATCCCTGAAATGGGAACTGTATGGGATCCTTATGCTGCAGCTTTAGCATCAGCATGGAATGGTGAACAGACACCAGAAGAAGCAATGATACAAGCGACAGATACAATTAATGAAGCCATTACATCACAAGAAGACTAATAGCAAATTAATTAAGGTTTAGCATTATGCTAAACCTTTCTTGAAGAAATCTCATAGTTCTATGGGATTTCTTCAAGCATAGAATAAGTGGAGGGATATATGAAACGAGTAAAAAAATCCATGATTTTATCTTCAATTTTCATGGGCTTAGGACAGTTTTATAATAAAGACTATGTTAAAGGTATTATATTTTCATTAGTAGAAGTGATATTTCTATTAAGATTACCAGGAATTTTTGAGAATATTCACGGCTTAATAACCCTAGGAGAGGAACCACAGAAATTTGTTAATGGCGTTATTGTCCAAGGTGATCATTCTATATACATGTTAATCAATGGTGCTATTACATTAATTGTTGTGACATTGTTTGCAATGATATATATCTATAATGTTAATGATGCACAAAAAACTGCTAAAGCTGTCAAGGCAGGAAAAAAGCCTTTAAAATTAAAGGCTTTTCTTAAGGAAGTTCTTAATAAGAATTTTCCCCAACTAATGATCACACCAGCGTTTATTGGGATCGTAGTTTTTACTATTTTACCAATACTTTTTACAGTTTTACTTTCATTTACAAATTACTCTTCGCCTAATTATCTGCCACCGAGGAACTTAGTGAGTTGGGTAGGGCTAAAAAATTATAAAAATCTATTTGAGCTAGATATATGGAATGGCACTTTCATAAAAGTTGCTATTTGGACACTACAATGGGCTGGGATATCTACAGTACTTAATTATATTGTTGGTATGTTTCTAGCAATTTTAGTCAACTACAAAGGTATCAAATTCAAGAAGTTTTGGCGAACAATTTTAATGTTACCATATGCTATACCAGCTTTTATTTCTTTATTAGTCTTTCGATTAGGTCTAAGTGGGCCAGGACCCATCAACAATATTCTAGGGCAATTGGGCCTTGAAAAAATAGCATTTTTTACAGATCCATTCATAGCAAAGATAATGATTATAGTTATTAACTTATGGCTTGGTGCACCGTATTTTATGATTCTAATGTCAGGTATTCTTACGAATATTGATGCAGCACTTTATGAAGCTGCTGATATTGACGGGGCAAATGCTTGGCAAAAATTTAGAAATATTACTTTTCCAATGGTGTTATTTCAGACGGCACCCATACTGATTATGACTTTCGCTTTTAATTTTAATAATTTCAATATTATTTATTTATTAACGGATGGTAATCCAGTGAATTCGAATTTTAAATATGCTGGATCAACAGATATTTTAATCACATGGGTATTTAAAATGACCAATGATCAAGGACAGTATCATATGGCATCAGTTGTAGCAATTGTATTATTCATATTTATTGCCCTAGTGTCAATATACTCATTGAAAAGAACTAAGTCCTTTGAAGAGGAGGATATGATTTAAATGGAAAAAACTTTAAATGAAAAACAAAAATTATCAGATTATATAACTAAACTAGTGGTAATAGCAATTTTAACCATTGCTTCCATTATAGTTGTTTTACCTGTGATATGGATTGTTCTATCAGCATTTAAAACAGGTTCTAGTTTGTTTAGTTCAACAATTCTACCCCAAGAATATACATTAATCCATTTTAAAGAGTTATTTACTGAAACAGATTTTCCAATTTGGTATTTAAACACTTTGAAAATTGCAACAATCAATATGTTGATTTCTGTAGTAATTACTTCAATTACTGCTTATGCCTTTGCCCGATTTAAGTTTAAAGGAAGAAAGATTTCTTTAATGGCAATTTTGGTTTTACAAATGTTTCCTGCGATTTTAGCAATGACGGCTATTTATATTATATTAATGAAATTCGGTTTATTAGATACCCATTTAGGATTAATTTTAATTTATGCAGTTGGTCAAATCCCATACAATACTTGGTTAGTAAAAGGATTTATGGGGGCTATTCCAAAATCATTAGATGAAGCCGCACGTATTGATGGGGCTTCAAATATTACAATTTTTACTAAAATAATATTTCCCCTTTCAAGACCAATATTAGTCTTAGTGGCTTTAACAAATTTTATGGGGCCTTGGTTTGACTATATTTTCCCAAGATTAGTTATTAAAACTGCAAGTAAAAAAACACTAGCAATGGGATTATTTGAATGGGTAAGATCACAATCTACTACTCATTTTACTCGATTTGCAGCCGGTGCAATATTAGTAGCAGTACCCATTGCCATTTTATTTGTGTACCTACAAAAACATTTGGTACATGGTTTAGCACAAGGTGCAACAAAAGGTTAATTTACAAATCCTATTTTTTTTAATATAATAGTTATATTGATGAGGAGGGGATTATGAAAGTAACCATGAAAGATGTCGCTAAAAAAGCCGGAGTTTCTACTTCTACTGTTTCAAGAGTAATCTCTGGTAACGAAAAAATTAGTGACGATACGAAAGAAATTGTCTATAAAGTTATGGATGAGCTAGATTATCATCCAAATATTGCCGCTAGGAATCTAGCAAATAATAAAACAAGTACACTAGGATTAATATTACCCAGTGCAACAAAGGATTTTATGCATAATCCATTTTTCATAAAAGTTATTGCTGGTATTAGTAGATCAGCAAAAGAAAATGGTTATTATATTATGTATAGTAATGCCGAAGATGAAGCCGATGAAATAAACTTATTGAACCATTTTATTAGATCTGGTGCTGTTGATGGTGTAATCTTAACAACTGTACGAACAGATGATGAAAGTGTTGAATTATTAAGAAAATTGAAGTTTCCATATGTAACCATTGGGAGACAAAGAAATTATAAAAATGCATTTTGGGTTGATAATAATAACTTTCAAGCTATGTATAATGTTGTAGAACATCTGATTAGGAAAAATAAATCTGAAATTGGATTTATCGGTGGTAAACATGGGCTTAATGTGACTGTTGATCGTTTAGAGGGGTATAAGAAGGCCTTAGAAACAAGAGGACTTCAAATAAATGATGATCTGATTCGAGAAGTAGAATTTACGGAATCTGCTGGATATCAAGCCATTAAAGAAATTTTAGAAGTGGCCTCACTAGATGCCGTCGTTACAACAGATGATATGCTAGCCTTTGGTGTCATAGATTACTTGCAAGACAAAGGAATAGAAAACATTGCTGTTACAGGTTTTAATAACACACCTTTAGCAGAATATAGAAAACCAAGTTTGACTTCTGTCGATATTTCAGCAGAAAAACTAGGTTATTATGCAGCAGATTTATTGATTAAGCGATTAGATGATACTGACTTAAAAATTACAAATTATATAGTAGATACAAAGTTAATAGAAAGAGAATCTACTAATCTTTAAATATAAAGTCCTTAGATTGGAATTAATCTAAGGACTTTTTGCATTTGAATTCTAATCCAAGTATAATGGAATTAGAGTTGAAAGGGGATATATATGTACTATTATAAAATCAATGAAAAGTTTTGTTTTTCAATAGAAACACTTGATTATAATGAAATTTCTAAGGAAGTCTTTGAAAAAACTGAAGATAAAATATTCTTTTTGAAGAGAATGCCTCTAGGATCTACTAAAAATAGCTTGTTAATTCAAGATGTTAAAGAGTTATCCATTGGTAAAGAAACAATTGGAAAAATATCTTTAAAAAATATAGAAAAGTCAATTGAAGTAAATGACTTTATAGAAAAAAAGATTACTGAAGGTAAAGTAGTTTTGATTAACCTTTCCTATGGGTTAAATTTTAATGATGAAAATCCAAGAAAAAAAACAGTTACAATTTTAGGTCTCGGAGATGTTGGCGGCACATTATTATTAGGGTTAAGACTTTTGGGGAAAGATATAATTGAAGAAATAAGGTTATTTGATTTAAATGAAGATAAAATAAAAAGATACATTTTAGAGATGAATCAAATAGTATTTCCAAATGATAGTAACCTACCAAAGGTTGTATCAACTTCAATGGAAGATCTATTCAACACAGATGTCTTTATATTTACTGCTTCAAAATTTGTACCGAAAGTAGGAAATGAGAAAAAAGATGTCCGTATGGTTCAATATGAAGCGAATCGAGAGATTATTAAAATTTATGCAAAAAAGGCGAGAAAAAATAATTTTAAAGGAATTTTTGCTGTAGTTTCTGATCCAGTGGATTTATTATGTAATGTTGTATTTTATGAATCAAACAAGAATAAGAAGGAAACATTAGATTTTAAGGGGTTATTACCGAATCAAGTAAGAGGTTTCGGCCTAGGAGTAATGAATGGCAGGGCAAATTATTACTCTGAAATTCGAGGACTGAACTATAAAAACGAAGGGCGAGTCTTTGGTCCCCATGGTAAAGGATTAATTGTAGCAGATAGTTTAGAAAACTACTCCCAGAAAGATTCTATAGCATTAACAAATGATGTCATTACTGCTAATCTAAAAGTCCGTGAAGCTGGCTTTAAGCCCTATATAGCACCGGCTTTATCTTCAGGAGCCCTTTCGATTTTAGAAACCTTGAGAGGAAATTATAACTATTCGACAGTCTTTATTGATGGGATCTATTGGGGGATTAGAAATCGCTTAATTAATGGCAGTGTTGGTATTGAGCGGAATGATTTGAATGAGGAGTTAATGAAACGTATTAAGACATCTTATGATGAATTGAGGCATCAATATGAAAAAAATTAAAGTACTCATTTTTAATGATCATCCTGTTTTGTTAGAAATGGTGGAGGCCTTTAAAGAAAGTGTATCTTGCGAAGTGATTACTAATAATTTTTATAAAGCACTATCCTTTGAAGATGAAAGAATTCTTTTAGTATTTTCAACAAATGTAATTGGATCTAATGAAAGGCTAATGAATTTTATTAAAAAGATTAAGGAGAAGAATAAAGTTTTCAACAAGAGTTATGCTGGGATTATCGTTAATTCAGAGAATGAGTTATACACTAAAACCTTAGCACAACAAGTAGTATTTTTACTGAACCAACAAGGCTTAAGTTTTATTGGACAGCCAATGGTAGAAATAATTAAAGATTTTAAGAATTACATTACATGGCAGAAACTGCATGAAGATAAGACACTAAAAGCTATTGCAAAAATACAAGTAGTGAAATTAGCTGAAAGACTTTACAATTTTAAACTTGAACAAAAAAAATCACCAAAAATTCTAGTACTTCACGCGTCATCTTATCAAACATCTAATACACTAATGCTGTGGAATATGATTAAAGAGTATTTGGATGGCTATGATATTAATGAGATAGAAATTGAGGATGGAAAAATTATCGATTGTAGTGGATGTCCCTTTGAAACATGCCAGCACTTTGCACAAAAGAAGAGTTGTTATTACGGTGGGGTTATTGTAGATGATGTATTACCTGCAATTGAAGCTTGCGATTATTTTGTATGGATTTGTCCTAATTATAATGATTCAATTTCAGCTAAACTAATGGCTGTCATTAATCGAATGACTGTTCTATATAGAAGGATCTCTTTGAAAGATAAAACAATGTTTGCAGTGATTATCTCAGGAAATTCTGGTAGTGATTCCGTTGCAAAACATTTGATTAGTGCGCTTAATTTAAATAAAGGATTTATTCTCCCGCCAGAGTTTTCAATTATGTCCATCGCTAATGATTCTGGAGAAATTGCCTATGTGGAAGGTATTCGAGAGAAAGCTAAGAAGTTTGCAGAAAAAATGAAGGAATATTAGGTGGTTACTTATGAAAGAAGCATTATATTATGAAAAAAAAGAAAATAAAAAAATAAGATGCGTCCTATGTCCTAAATACTGTATGATTTCTGAAGGGGATACAGGTATTTGTCGTGTAAGAAAAAATATTGATGGAAAACTATATGCATTATCTTATGGGAAAATAACAGGATACCATTTAGATCCTATTGAAAAGAAGCCACTATATAATTATAAAAAAGGTTCTATGATCTTTTCTATTGGGTCATATGGCTGTAACCTTACCTGTAAATTTTGTCAAAACTACGAAATAGCACATGGTAATCCGCGAACCATAGATTTAACTATTGACGATATTATTGAAAAAGCGAAAGAAGATTCTAGGAGTATCGGTATAGCTTATACCTATAATGAACCATTGATTAATTATGAGTTTACTCTGGACTGTGCAAAGAAAGCAAAAGAAGAAGGATTAGACAATATTTTAGTAACTAATGGGTATATTAATGAAGAACCTTTAAAGGAATTGTTAAAATATATTGATGCTATAAACATAGATTTAAAAGCATTTAACAATGATTTTTATAAAAATATTTGTGGGGGAAGGGTTGGGGAAGTGAAAAAGAGTATTATTCTAGCAGCTAACGAAACCCATGTTGAAATAACTTGTCTAGTCATTGATGATCTTAACTCAAATAAAGAAGAAATTAAAAATATGATAGATTGGATTGCTGCTATTGATAGAGAAATTCCTTTACATTTAGCTAGGTATTTTCCAAGATATAAAATGAAAAGACCCCCAACAAAGCTAGAAACATTGAATCTTTTGTACCGTGAGGCTAAGAAAAGTCTAAAATACGTTTATCTAGGGAATGTATAATTTAAAGGCCTTATTATTCCTGGTGCCACTAATACGAATTAAAATGACCTAGGGCGCGATAGTTTTTATCAACTTGTCTAAAGAAAACTCCATCGAAGCTACGCATTAGGTGGTGAGGTTGACTATCAATCTTTGTGAACAGATTAATTATCAGAATATTGAGCAAATAATTTGAAAATTCTGATTTATTATGTTATAATTAATTTATCAAAAGAGAAAGAGGTTTCATTGGGAGATCTCTATAATTGAAATTTTAAGGAGATGATACCACCAAAGTAGTTAGTTTATAACAAATGTTTGTAATGTTATGAAAGAACAAAAAGTTAGTGGATATTATAGGTATTGTGTTTTTAAAGGAGATGATGCCACCAAAAAATTTAGAAAAGGACGGATATTAAATGGTTGAAGAAATGATTTAATAGGTAACTTTCAGAAGTGAATATGAAAGTTACCTATTTTATATTGCTTAAAAAAGATTAAACTGATCTTTATTCTTAATAGCCCGTTCGATACTCTTTTTAGAGCCTTTAAATCGGGGATAGATTTCAGATAAGAAATCTTTAATTTCTTCTCGTTGGGTTTCTTTATCAACAATACAATTACTTGGGATCACAGGTATATCATACTTTTTAACAAAAGTTTTTATTAAACTTTCTTCGACCTCATAAAAAGGACGAATAACTGTCACTTCACTTCTTGATAAATATGATTTCATTTGAAAAGTATTCAATCGACCACTGTAAAACATGTTCATAAAAAAAGTTTCAATCTTATCATCTTTATGATGGCCAAGGGCTATTTTTTTTATGCCTAAACGATTGGCAAGGGTTGCTAAAGCGCCACGTCGCATATTAGCACATAAAGCACATGGATTCTTTTCTTTTTTGATATCGAAAACAACAGTTCTAATATCTGAATACTCAATTGTAAGTTCAACGCCAATGGATTTACAAAATTCCCTTAGACGGTCATTAGCAGATTCTTCTTCAAAGCCAATATTAATTTTAAGCGCATGGACTTTGAAGTCAATAGGACTAAAACTTTGGTATTTTTTTAATTCATAGAGTAAAGACATACTGTCTTTCCCACCGGAAATACCGACCCCAATAACATCACCATTTTCAATTAAGTTGTTTTCTTCAATTGTATTTCTTAAAATGCCTAATAATCTTTTCATAGTTTCCTTTCATAAAGAAGCTCAAAACATATAGTTTTGAGCCATTTAGATAGCTTATTTATAATTTTCTATTTCTATTTGGTCAATCCATATTGTAGTATTTTTAGAACTAAATGTCAATTCTAAATCATCTACGTTGGAAGTGTTAACTGTAAAAGGCAACATTACCCATGTGTTTTCAAGTTCTGGAACATAAGTGGAATCTTTCTCAAATATTTCAGTATTACCAACTAGACCAACATATTTTATATCTATTGGTTCTCTGGTACTAGATTTGATTTGGAAGGATATATTTGCTTCATTCTTTAATAAGATGCCTTCAAGCTTAATCTTAGCTGTTTGATTATCTTCATCAAAAGTAAACTTAAGAGATCGGTCACCTTGATATTTGTTTTCGTAATCATCAGTAATATTATCTGTTTGATAGCGAATGGTATAATTATCAAAGGTATCACTGGTTTCACCTGTGTTTGACGTTTCTTCGTTCTCGTTAAGGTCTTCTAGGTTTTCTATATCGTAATAGAATTCATCGGTATAAGTTTCAGACCAATGGCCATCAGGGTTTTGAACTCTTAATTCAATTGTATAACTTCCTTCATTTTTAAACTCTATTAGTATGGAATTTTTATTGAATGTTGCAAGCTCTTCACCATCAGATAAGAATCGCCATTCGTAAATATACTCTTCATCTTCAGGTACATCTGCTTTGAATCTGAAGCCACCTTCTACTTTCTCTCGAGTGAATGAAACAGTATATTCAGGTAGATCATCTTTAAATAGAATATTCTGTGCAAAATAAACACCGAAAAGTAATAAGAGAATGATAGCAATGGGTAAAATATATTTATTATTGAACTTTTCTTTGTATTCATGATGTTCTAGTTCTGAATCTTCAGCCGCATCAACAAACCCTAAAGAGGTTAGTTCAACTTCTGATGTGTTTTCATTATTTACTTCAGGTACTTCATCTAATATATCAGCCTTAAAGTCTTCTTCACCTGATGACATTTCAATAGGTGGTATAAAAACCGTTGTACTTTCTTTTTTATCTGAATCAACATCTGAAAAATAGTCTTCATAATCATAAGACGCTATAGTATCTGATTCATCAATATAACTTGTATGAAAAACATTCAAAATATCTTCAATTGAAGTATATACTTCAGAGCCAGCAAGTAAGCTTTCAATAAATGTATCTTTTTCTAATATTAAATCTAGTGTTTTGCCAATGGTTTTAGTAACCTCTTCAAAAGGTATTTTGCTATCATCAGCAATTAATAACAATTCATTTAAAACAAGTTCGTTGTTATTAATATTAATTTGCTTAGGATCAACCAATATTTTTTTTAGATTATTATCTATTGGTTCATATTTCTTTATGATATCTAAATAATCTTGAGCAATTTTTTTTCTATGATCATTAGATATTTTAGAACTCTTTAGATAATCCTTTAGACTAATGCCTTCATGGTAACTTGTAACAAAAGTTAAAGTATCGTCATTGTTCATTTCTATATGAAGTAAATTCTGCAATGAGTTTTCTAAAGTTTTTTTCAAATGATCGCTGTACTGACTAAGTTTTTTTAATGTATTAATTACAATAATATTATCAGGATCAGTTATTTCTGTACCCATTTGAATTTCCTGATATTCATTTTGTTCATAGGTCTCAATAATATTGTAATGATTTTTAATAAAATTATCCATTTAAGCCTCCTTCATAATGATTCTTATACTATTATATAATAAAAAAAACGAAAT
>Ga0102941_1000500_pt1 | contig 18198 bp, 17 predicted proteins | sample SalPonR2_C_D2_MG_FD_79281 | JGI IMG/M metagenome (GOLD analysis project Ga0102941, IMG submission 79281) | Salt pond soil microbial communities from South San Francisco under conditions of wetland restoration - Salt Pond MetaG R2_C_D2_MG | ecosystem: Environmental > Aquatic > Marine > Intertidal... | reverse complement strand
GCTTCCAGAGAACGCAGGCTGCGCTCCTCGCGCGCCAGGGCGAGCACTTCGGCCACCAATGCCGCGGGAATGCCCTTGTTGGTCTGCTCCATGCCCCGGCCGCCGTCGAGCGCGAAACTCGACCAGGTGCCCTGCACACGGCCGCGGCTGTCCGTGATGACGCCGTCGTAGTCGTCGGGACCGCTGACCAGTTCGATGGTCTCTATGTTGCTGTCGCGAAACCGCAGGGTGCGCGACAACGGGGCCTGCAATGCCTCGATGGACGACACCTGGGTCGATTGCGCGGCGATACGGTGTCCGCCGCGCAGGCCGATGACCCAGGCCTCGTCGCCCGGCTGCAGTGGCTTGTTCGACAGCGTCGCGGAACGCACCGGGGTATCGCCGACGAGACGAGGCTCATAGCGCAGCACCACGAGGTTGTGCAGCGGGTGAATGAATTCCACGCGCGCGGGAATCTCCACGGAGCCCGCGAACGTCAGCATGATGTCGCCGAGACTCTCGGGCACCGTGTTGCGATCGGCCACGACCAGCCCCTGCTCGGCATCCACCACCAGGCCCGTGCCGTGATAGAAACGCTCGGACACGCCGGAGACGGCATAAGGCATCTCGAAGTTCACCAGCACGAGCGAGTTCTGCACCGTGCGGATACGCCGATCGTCGTCCGGGGGGAACCGGGTGCTTGCCGGCTCCGGAAGGGCGGCGACGCCCGCCTCGGGCAGGGACTCGCAGGGCCACTCGCCCGCGGTATCGTCGCGAACACAATAATCGGCCGGGAACCAGCGCCGGTCGATCCGTATGCTGCGCAAACGGGTAGCGCGCGGATTGTCGAATTCGTAGAACCGCGCTGCGACCCGCGCCCGGTCGGGAAGGTGCTCGACCGCGGCCCGCAATGCGTCCACATCAGGCGTCGGATGGCCGTCGAGTTCGACGATGACCGCGCCACGGGGAATCGCGGACGCCATGAGCATATAGCCCGGATTGGCGACGAATACGCCTTCGAGCGGCATGTTGAGGTGCCGTGCCTGCTGGTAGGAGAGGTCATGCAGTACGGCGTCGCCGATCTGCAGGAAAGACGCCGGCGTCACGGCGTGCAGGTCGCTCACCTCGACCTCGAGTGCGAGGTCGGTCGTGCCGCGCCGGACCGCCAGCGCGACCAGGTCGCCCACGTTCCCGTCCAGCGTTTCCGCCAGCGCATCGAACGTCGCCACGGGCTCGCCCTCGAGCGCGAGCAGGATGTCGCCCGGCTCCAGCGCCTCTTCGGCGGGGGCGCCGGCGATGATGTCGCGCACCACAAGGAGGCCTTTCTGACCCGGGAACAAGGCCCGGTAGCGCGCCTCGGCGGCCGCATCGAGGCCGAGTCGGCGCAATTCGTCGTATGGCACGTGCACGAACGTCGAGAGCAGCGTGCCCCGCGGCACGTCCTCACCTCGGGCGATATGTTCCAGCGCACGGGTGACGCGGCCGAGCGGCAGAAAGAAACTCGAGGCGGCCTGGGTGTTGGCCCCGGCGTTAAGCGCCACGACGCGGCCATTGATATCGATGACCGGTGACCCCGAGGAGCCGCCGGAGGTGCCCGAGGCGGCCTGAATGTAGAACGTGTTGAAGTCGTTGTATTGGCCGCGGCCGTAGTTGGGTGCTTCCCGGTCGAGCCGCGCCAGTGTTCCGGCGAGGATGGAGATCTGCTCGCCGGCATCGTTGCCGACCACGCGAATTTCCCGGCCGGCCTCGGCGCCCTCGGGGGCCAGCGGCAATGACTCCGGCCTGATATGCCGCAACTGAGCAGGGTCATAGCGATACACGCCGAAATCGTGCACCGGGTCGCGATAGACCGCGGTCAACTCGACCACCTCATGGTTCAGGAACACCGCTTCCGCCACGACCGGCCCCGCCGTGACCACGTGGCGGTTCGTGAGAATGAGCCCGCGGGCAGCATCCACGACGAAACCGGTGGCCTGGGTGGACATGTTGCCGTTGGTATCGAAGGCGCGTGGTGCGTCGACCCGGATGGTGACGACGCTCGGGGCAATGCGTTCCAGGGTGGCGCGCCAGCCGGGAGGTTCGGTCGCGACCTCGGCGGCGCCGGGTGGCGGGGTGGCGGCGAGGGTGGCCGCGCTGGCCAATGCCAGCACAGCGAATGCAATCAATTTCCGCAAGCTTCAGCTCCCAAGGTGCAGTTGGCGGCCGAAACTGGCCTCGTACCTCGTGTAGAAAGACTCCCGATCGAAGGAATGGTTCTGTGTGCCGGCGGATTCGACCTTGATGGCGCCCATCAGCGAGGCGATGCGCCCCGTGGTCGCCCAGTCGGCGCCGTGCATCAGGCCGTGGAGCAGGCCGGCCCGATAAGCATCGCCGCAGCCCGTGGGATCGATGACGGCGTTCGGCTCCGCCGCCGGAATCTCCAGCCGTTCGTCACCGGCGAGGATCACCGAACCTTCGGCGGCACGCGTCACCACCAGGGCGCGGACCTGCGCCGCGATCTGCGCCTCGTCGAGGCCGGTGCGCTGCATGAGCATCTTGCCCTCGTAATCGTTCACCGCCACCACGTCGGCCAGTTCGATGAAACGCTTCAGCTCCGCGGCACCGAACATCGGCAGGCCCTGGCCCGGGTCGAAGATGAACGGGACACCCGCCGCGGCGAACTGCTCGGCATGGTCGATCATCGCCTGGCGCCCGTCAGGCGAGACCATGCCCCAGTTCAAGCCGGCGTCCGCGGGCACGACATTGAGGTGGGCATGCGCCATCGCCCCGGGATGAAAGGCGGTGATCTGGTTGTCCGCGAGGTCGGTCATGATGTAGGCCACCGCGGTGAACGAATCGCTGAGCTCGCGCACGTGCTCGAGCGGCACCCCGCGATCCCGCAACCAGTCCGCGTACGGTGCGAAGTCATGTCCCACCGCCGCCATCGGATAGCCCCTGTCCCCCAGCAAGCCGAGGTTGTAGGCGATGTTCGCCGCGCAGCCGCCGAACTCCCGGCGCAGCCCCGGCACCAGGAAAGACACGTTCAGCATGTGGATCTGGTCGGGCAGGATCTGGTCCTGGAACTGCCCCTGGAACACCATGATGTTGTCGTAGGCTATGGAGCCGCAGATGAGTGCTTTCATGCCGCAGCCGGCTTCCAGGCCACGTCCAGCTGCCGGGCGGCGCGCACATCATCGAGACGGCGTACCGGCGTCGTATACGGTGCACCGCGCAGCTTGTCGGGATCGTTCTGCGCTTCCGCCAGGATATTTTCCATCGCCTCGGCGAACGCATCGAGCGACTCTTTCGACTCGGTCTCGGTCGGCTCGATCAGCAAACACTCCGGCACCAGCAGCGGGAAGTAGGTCGTCGGTGCATGAAACTCGAAGTCCAGCAGCCGCTTGGCGAAATCCATGGCCGTGACGCCGAGTTCCTTGGACTGGCGCTTGAGCGTCACGATGAACTCGTGACTGGCGCGACGCTCCGGATAGGCCAGCTGGAAACCGGCCTCGCGCAACCGCGCCATCAGGTAATTGGCGTTCAGCGTGGCCAACTCCGCGACCCGCGGCATGCCCTCCCGGCCCAGCATCCGCGCGTAGACATAGGCCCGCAGCAACACGCCCGCGTTGCCCATGAAGGCCGACAGCCGCCCGATCGACAACGGCCGGTCCGCCTCGCTGACCCAACGGTACCGGCCGCCTTCCTCGGCAACCACCGGCACCGGCAGGAAGGGTACGAGCCGCTCGCTGACGCCGACCGCGCCGGACCCCGGCCCGCCGCCGCCGTGCGGCGTGGAGAAGGTCTTGTGCAGGTTCATGTGGATCACGTCGAAGCCCATGTCGCCGGGGCGCACTTTGCCGAGGATCGCGTTCAGGTTGGCGCCGTCGTAATACAGCAGCCCGCCCGCGGCATGCACGACCTTGGACATCTCCAGGATCCGCCGGTCGAACACCCCGACGGTCGAGGGATTGGTCAGCATGATGCCGGCGGTCTTCGGTCCCACGGCGGCCTTCAGCGCATCGAGATCGACGTCGCCGTCCGGGCCGGTCGGAATTTCAATGACCTTGCAACCGCACATCGTCGCGGTCGCCGGATTCGTGCCATGCGCGGCGTCGGGCACGATGATCTCGTCGCGCTGGCTGTCGCCTCTTGACACGTGATAGGCGCGGATCATCGCAACGCCTGCGAACTCGCCCTGCGCGCCGGCCATCGGCGTGAGCGATACGGCTTTCATGCCGGTCACTTCGCGCAGTATTTCCTGCAGTTCCCACATGCACGCCATGAAGCCCTGGCCGGTGGAATCCGGTGCGAGCGGATGACGGTTCGTGAAGCCGGGCAGCAAGGCCAGCGTGTTACAGGCACGCGGGTTGTACTTCATCGTGCACGAACCGAGCGGGTAGAAATTCGTGTCGATGGAGAAGTTGAGCCGCGAGAGACGCGTGTAGTGCCGCACGGCGCCGAGCTCCGAAACCTCGGGCAGCTGCGGCAGCTGGCTGCGCCGGAAGGCCGCGGGGATTTCGGCCTGCACCGGCGCAAGGGGTGCCTGGGCCGTGGCACGCCGCCCGGGCCGTGAATGCTCGAAAATCAACGGTTCAGTCATCGTGCCTCTCCAGCAACAGTGCGGTCGACGGACCTAGCCCAGCGCCTTGAGCGACGCCTCGTAATCCGGTTCGTCGGCGATTTCCGGTACGAGCTCCGAGTGCACCACGGTGTCGTTTTCGTCGAGCACGACGATGGCGCGCGCCGTCAGCCCGGCGAAGGGCCCGTCGGTGATGAGCACGCCGTAACCGCGCGCGAAATCGTCCGAGCGCATGCTCGACAGGGTGATCACGTTGTCGAGTCCCTCGTCACCGCAGAAACGCTTCTGCGCGAAAGGCAGATCAGCCGAGATCATCAGCATGATGGTGTCTTCATGCGTCCGCGCGTAGTCGTTGAACTTGCGCGTCGACAGCGCGCACACCGGCGTGTCGATGCTCGGGAAGATGGACAACAGCTTCTTCTTGCCCATCCAGCGCGACAACGACACGTCGTTGAGGTCGCGGTCCGTCAAGGTGAAGTCGGGCGCCTTGCTGCCCACGCGCGGGAACTCCCCGGCAGTGTGGATCTCGGTGCCCTGCAAAGTAATCGTAGCCATGGAAATACTCCGGATGCTGCTCGTGTGATCGGGCCTTCAGGCGACCCGTGCGTGGCGGAGGACGTCGTCCAGCGCCTGGAAATAGGTCTCGATGTCCGTGGTTGTGCGGGTCTCGGTCGCGCATAACAGCAAGGCATGGCCGAGCTCGGGATAGTCTCGCGACAGGTCGTAACCGCCGAGAATGCCGCGCTCGGCGAGCGCCTCCAGCAGGGGTGCGACGGGGTGATCGAAAGACAGCACGGACTCGTGAAAGTACGGCCCGCTGAAGGTACGCCGCACACCCTGGATGGAGCCGAGTCGGCCGACCAGTTCGGCGGTGTTGGCCACGCAGGCCGCCGCCACGCGGGCCAGGCCCTCGGCCCCGAGGAGACTCATGTAGATCGTGGCCGCCGTGACCATCAGACCCTGGTTGGTGCAGATATTCGAGGTCGCCTTCGAGCGACGGATATGTTGTTCGCGTGCCTGCAACGTGAGAGCGAAGCCGCTGCGGCCATCCAGGTCCACCGTGCGCCCGACGATGCGCCCCGGCATCTGCCGGACCAGGGCCTGGCGGCAGGCCAGGAAGCCGAAATAGGGTCCGCCGGAGGACAACGGCACGCCCAGTGGCTGGCCCTCGCCGCAGGCGATGTCCGCGCCGTTCTCGCCCCAGGTCCCAGGGGCTTCGAGCAGCGCCAGGCTGATCGGGTTGACGACGGCGATCACCAGGGCGCCCTTCGCGCGCGCCCAGTCGGTCATCGCGGCGACATCCTCATAGCCGCCGAAGAAATTGGGCTGCTGGATCACCAGTGCCGTGACGTCCGCATCGTCCCACGCACGCAGGGCTTCGGGCAGCGTCACCCCGGCCTCCCGGCAATACGGCACGGTCTCGAACTCGAGCCCCTGCCCCCCGGCGATGCTGTGCGCGACGCGCCGGTAAGCCGGATTCACCGTCGCCGGTACCAGGATGCGCCCGCTGTTCGACGCGCGATTGGCCCGCACCGCCATCAGTGCCGCCTCGGCCATCGCCGACGCCCCGTCGTAAAGCGAGGCGTTCGACACATCCATGCCGGTCAAAGCGGCCATCATCGACTGGTATTCGTAGATCAGCTGCAGCGTGCCCTGGCTGGCCTCGGCCTGGTAAGGCGTATAAGCGCTGTAGAACTCTCCGCGCGTCGTGACCTCCCAGACGGCCGCCGGAATATGGTGCTCATAAGCGCCGGCGCCGATGAAATTCAGGTGGCCCTCGTCGCGCGCCGCGCGCTCGCGCATCAGCCGCTGTATCTCCATTTCGCTGAGCGCCGGGGGCACGCCGGACAGCGCCTCGATCTTCAGGCCGGACGGGATCTCGTCGAACAGCTGCTCGATGCTGTCGACGCCGATGACGCCGAGCATCTCGCGAATGTCGTCTTCCGTGTGCGGGATGAAAGGCATGGGTCGCTCTCAGTCTTCCAGGGTTTCTGCGTAAGCCTTCGCATCGAGCAGCTCAGGGGTTTCGATCCCGGACGCCGGCCGGATTTTCATGATCCAGCCCTCGCCATAGGGATCGCTGTTAAGCAGTTCCGGCTGGCTCGCCAGGGCCTCGTTGACCGCAGTCACTTCGCCTGCGATCGGGCTGTACACGTCGGAAGCCGCCTTGACGGATTCGACCACGGCGCAGGCCTCGCCCGGGGTGACGCTGCGGCCGACCTCGGGGATTTCCACGAACACCAGGTCGCCGAGTGCTTCCTGGGCGTGATCGGAGATGCCGAGCGTTACGCTTCCGTCGTCTTCCGGCCGGAGCCACTCGTGGGTGCGGGCGTACTTCAGTTCTGCGGGAATCTTGCTCATCACGGGCCTCTCGAGGACTGGGTCGTAAACAGGGGGTCGGAATGAACGCTTCAGTCAAGCTGAATGCGGGATTTGCCGTTGCGCACGAAGGGCGGGCGCACGACGCGCGCTCCGAGCAGACGACCGCGGATATCGACTTCGACCTGTTCGCCGGTCTCGGCCGGCACGCGCGCGAAACCGATGGAGCGTCCGAGCGTCGGGGAAAAACTGCCGCTGGTGACCTCGCCGTCGCCGGCGGCCGTGACCACGCGCTGGTGGCCGCGCAACACGCCGCGATCCTCTAGCAGGAGGCCGACCAGTTTGCGGGGGGCGCCCGTGGCGCGCTGCGCCTCGAGCACGGCCCGGCCGATGAAATCGCGCTCTGCCGGCTCCCAGGCGACGGTCCAGCCCAGGCCGGACTCCAGCGGGCTGGTCGTCTCGTCCATATCCTGGCCGTAAAGGTTCATCCCCGCCTCGAGCCGGAGCGTATCGCGCGCCCCCAGCCCGCAGGGCCGTATCCCGGCGTGCTCCAAGGTCCGCCAGGCGTCCGCCGCCGCATCCGCGGGCAGGATGATTTCCCAGCCGTCCTCACCGGTGTAACCGGTGCGCGCCACGAACAACTCGCCGAACTGCGCCGCCGTGAACGGCGTCAGCGCGAGAGCCGCGTCGCGATCTGCGGGGTCCAGCAGGGTGGCCGCCTTGTCGCGTGCGGCCGGGCCCTGCGCGGCAATCATGGCCAGCTCGGGGCGCTCCCGGACCGTCACGCCGCTGCCGGCGGACCGGGCCTGCAACCAGGCGAGATCCTTGGCTCGCGTCGCGGCGTTGACCACCATGCGATAGCGATCCGCGGCGAGAAAATAGACGATGAGGTCGTCGATGACGCCGCCCTCGTCGTTCAGCAGGCAGCTGTAGAGCGCCTTGCCGGGCGTCTTGAGCCGCGCGACGTCGTTCGCCAGCAGGTGCCTGAGCCAGGCCTGCACGTCATCGCCTTCGAGATCGACCACGGTCATGTGCGACACATCGAACAGGCCGGCATCCGTGCGCACGGCGTGATGTTCCTCGACCTGCGAACCGTAGTGCAGCGGCATGTCCCAGCCGCCGAAATCCACGATGCGCGCGCCGAGCCGCTCGTGGTCCTGATGCAACGGTGTCTTATCGCCCATAACGTGTCTCTCCCCGCGGCCGTCCAGCATGACGACAGGCGTCGCCTGCCGCCTCTCTGTCCGGGAACCTGAGAGATTCAGTCCCGCTGCGCCCCGCGCCTGCGAAACCGGTCACCTTCGGTGGGCCCCTGCGTGCGGCCGCTCTCCAGAGCCAACTCATCCCCGACGTCCTTTTGCCTGAGCGTTTCCGGGCGGTGCTTGCGCCTTCGGCGCCCCGGGCCTTGCGGGCCGGGGTCTCTCCACCGGGGACCTATGCGTTGGAGGGTGGGATCATACCCGAGGCCGCGGCCCCGCGGCCAGCGGCTGCCAACGCCGGCACCGTAACCGCGCTGCGGCGTCTGCCAGTCGCCACGTCGCCGACATTGCGCTTGCTTGCGGCCGGGGGGCCGGGCGGGGATCATTGGCGCTCAGGCATTTCGCCCCGCAAGAGACCGACCGCATGAGCCCTGTACGCAGACGCGCCTCCCTGCCGGTCACGGTGGATCACGTGCGCATCGGAGGTGACGCTCCCATCGTCGTGCAGTCGATGACCAACACGGATACGGCCGACATCGAGGGCACGGTGCGCCAGGTGGCGGACCTCGCACGCGCGGGGTCGGAAGTCGTGCGCGTCACGGTCAACACCCGCGAGGCCGCCGCCGCGGTTCCGGCGATCCGCGAGCGGCTCTACGCACTCGGCCTGAACGTCCCCCTGGTCGGCGACTTTCATTTCAACGGCCACAAGCTGCTCGCCGAAGTCCCCGAGTGCGCCGTCGCCCTGTCGAAGTACCGCATCAACCCGGGCAACGTCGGCCGCGGCAGCAAGCGCGATCCCCAGTTCGCTTCCATGATCGAGGCCGCCTGCCGCTACGAGCGCCCAGTTCGGATCGGCGTGAACTGGGGCAGCCTGGACCAGGACCTGCTCACGCGCCTGATGGACGAGAACTCGAAGCTGGCCGAGCCGCTGGACGCGCATGCGGTGACCCAGGAAGCCATGATCCGCTCCGCGCTGGACAGCGCCGCGCGGGCAGTCGAGATCGGCCTGCCGCATGACCGCATCATCCTGTCCTGCAAGGTCAGCGGCGTGCAGGACCTGATCGCCGTGTACCGCGACATCGCGGCGCGCTGCGACTATCCCCTGCATCTCGGCCTTACGGAGGCCGGCATGGGCAGCAAGGGTATCGTCGCCTCCACGGCGGCGATGGCCGTGCTGCTCCAGGAGGGCATCGGCGACACGATCCGCGTTTCGCTGACGCCCGAGCCCAACGGCGATCGCACCCAGGAAGTCATCGTGGCGCAGGAGATCCTGCAGACCATGGGGCTGCGCTCCTTCACCCCCATGGTCATCGCCTGTCCCGGTTGCGGCCGCACCACCAGCACGGTGTTCCAGGAACTGGCACAACAGATCCAGGACCATCTGCGCCACCGCATGCCGGAATGGAAAAAGCGTTACACGGGCGTCGAAGAGATGACCGTGGCGGTGATGGGCTGCGTGGTCAACGGCCCGGGCGAGAGCAAGCACGCCAACATCGGCATCAGCCTGCCGGGTACCGGCGAACGGCCCGTGGCGCCGGTCTACGTCGACGGCCAGAAAGACGTCACGCTGAAAGGCCACGCCATCGCCGCGGAATTCCAGGCGATGGTGGACGCCTACGTGGAGCGGCGCTACCCGCCGCGCGACTAAGCGCCGTTCCGACACCGGACTGGTGCGGCGCGTCATGCGCGCGACGGGGCCGGCCCGCTAGAATAATGCGCATATCAATCACACGGGGCAGCGCATGGGCAAGGGCACGCAATACGTGGCCAAGGTTCCCGACGAGAACGGCTTCATTCACTACACCGACGCGGAGCACGAAGTCTGGCACGACCTGATCACGCGCCAGAAAAAAATCCTGCCGGGTCGCGCCTGCGATGAGTACATCGCCGCGCTCGAGCACCTGGAATTGCCGGAAGACCGTGTCCCGCAATGTTCCGACGTCAGCCGCGTACTCAGGGACGCGACCGGCTGGGAAGTCGCCCCCGTGCCGGCGCTGATCAATTTCACGGATTTCTTCAATTTGCTGGCGGACAAGCGCTTCCCGGCGGCGAGCTTCATCCGCTCCCGCGAGGAAATGGAGTACCTGAAGGAACCCGACATCTTCCACGAGATCTTCGGCCACACGCCGCTGCTGACGGATCCGCGCTTCGCGGCCTTCACGCACGCCTACGGCAAGGCCGGCGCCGCCGCCCGCAAGGAAGACCGGCCCATGCTGGCGCGCCTGTACTGGTTCACGGTCGAGTTCGGGCTCATTCATCGGCCGGACGAAGGCCTGCGCACTTACGGCGCGGGCGTGGTCTCATCCGGCGGCGAGACACTCTACGCGCTCGACAGCGAACAGCCGAAGAGAAAACCTTTCGAACCGCTCGACGTGCTACGCACGCCGTACCGGATCGACATTTATCAACCGATCTATTTCGTCATCGAGAGTTTCGATACCCTCTTCGACGTGGCGCAGATGGACCTGCTCGCGTTGATCGACGAGGCGCGGGCGCTGGGCATGCATCCCCCGGCGTACCCGCCAAAGGAAACGGCCACCGCCTGAGCGGGCCCGAGCCCGCCGCCCGGCTTATCAACACACCCGGTTACCGAGGAGACACCCCGTGAGCGAACTCGCCGCCAAGACCTGCCTGCCCTGCGAGGGCGGCGCCAAGCCCATGTCGGCCGAAGAAGCCGGCCAGCTGCTGGCACGACTGCACAATGACTGGTCCCTGAGCGAGGACGGCACCGAGATCCGCCGGGATTTCCGCTTCAAGGGTTTCTACCGCACGATGGGCTTCGTCAATGCCGTCGCGTGGATCGCCAACCAGGAGAACCACCATCCCGATCTCGAGGTCGGCTGGGGACACTGCCTGGTGAAGTTTTCCACGCACGCCATCAACGGGCTGTCGGAGAACGACTTCATCTGCGCCGCCAAGGTGGATGGGCTGCTCAAGGACTGAGCCTTGCGGAGGAACGCGGCACCGAGCGATGCGCGGCGGGGGCGCCTGGCGCAGGCGGGCGAAGCGCTAGACCGCCAGCAACGCCACGTCGTCCGGCTCGATGGCCTCGAGCCGCGTGATCTGCGTGGCGGAAAACGCCAGCGCCGCGGCGCGTGCGCGGCCGTCCCGCTCCTCGTCCAGCGACCACTGCGCGTGTTCGCACAGCAGCGCCAGGGCGGTGGCCCGTCCCAGCGTCAACGCGAAACCCCGGGCGTTGGTTTCCAGGGCGGCGCGGCCCGCGCTGGCCGCCGTGCGGTGCCATGCGAGCGCCCGGTCCGCTGCCGTGCCGGCGATGCTCGCCGCGGCCACCAGCCGGTCGTCCCGGCATGCGCGCGCGCAGGCGGCGATGCGCCGCCGCAGCACGGCCAGTGGCTCGCCATCCCCGCAGGCCTTCAGCAACTCGAGTGACAAGACGTTCGTGGTGCCTTCCCAGATCGGCAGCACCTGGCTGTCACGGACGATGACCGGCAAGCCGGTGTCCTCGACGTAGCCCGCGCCGCCGAAGCATTCGATCGCCTCGGTCGATACCGCCACCGCCTGCTTGCCCGTAGTCAACTTGGTGAGCGACGTCATCAGCCGCAACAACGCGCGTTCGTCGTCGTCGGCCTCGCCATGCTCCGCGTGGCCGAGCAGCCGGATCAGCTCGAAGCACAGGTGGAACGCGGCCTCGTACTCGGCCTGCATCGCCGCGAGTGTCTGCACATGGAGCGGCTGGCGGGACAGCGGCTGGCCGAAGGCGGTGCGGCGCCGGGCGTAATCCCGGGCCAGCGCGACGCCGCGGCGCATGAAGGAGGCGGCGCAGACACTGTTCCAGGTCCGCGTCAGGGTCAGCATGGGGACGATCTGGCGGATACCGTCGCTGAGCCCTGCCACCGGGATCGCCGGGGTGCCGTTGAGCATCAACTCCGCCGTCGGTACCTTGCGCGTGCCGAGCTTGTCCTTGAGCCGCAGCACCTCGATATGATCGAGTCGGCCGCCGGCATCGCGGGTCTCCACATAGAAAAGGGCCAGGCCACGGCCACCGGCATCATTGCCCTCGGGACGGGCGAGGGTCAGCGCCATCTGCGAGGTGGCGGCCGAGGTGAACCACTTGCGTCCCCACAGGGTCCAGCCGTCGCCCTGGCGGCGGGCCACGGTTTCCGATGCGCCGACGTCGGATCCGCCGGTGGACTCCGTCATCCACTGGCCGCTCGTCCAGAAGCGGGCCGGGTCGCGCGTGGTCAGGTGAGGAACCGCATGCGCCGCGAGCTGCTCGTTGCCGGAATCGATGAGCGTGCGCGCCGCACCGTCAGTCATCGCCAAGGGGCAGCTGTAAAGGTCTGTGGACGGATGGAACAGGTGCACCATGGCGAACTGCACGGTGCGGGCCAGCGCACCGTAGGTCCCTTCATAGCCTGTCGCGACCAGCCCGAACTCCGCCGCGAGGCGCTCCGCGCGACGCCATACCGGCGTCAACTCGATCTCGTCGATGCGCTTGCCCCAGGCATCCCATTGCACGAGCCGCGGCTCGTTGAGCCGGTCGGCGAGCTGCATCCGGTAGAGCTCGCCGCCGGCGAGGCCGCCCATCTGTCGAAGGCTGTCCTCGACCTCGGCGGGAATCGCGCCGCCGAAGCGGCGCGCCAGGACCGAACGCAGCACGCGATCGTCGTCGTACTGGTTGGCGAGTTCGGGCGGATCCTGGTTGAACGGCTGCATCGGCGCCGCCCCTAGATGCCCATCTTGTTCAGATGATCGAGAATCCTCCCGAGCACCAGGGTCATGGTGGGATGGCTGCGCTGGAACTCGTCGATATGCTCGCGCAACTGCTCCCGGAGCGTCTCTGCGTGCTGGTCGTCAGCGGCCGCGACGCCACGTTCGATCTCGGCCTGGAGCGCATCGATGCGCGCCCGCTGGCCGGCATCGAGCTCTCCTGCGTCCGCCACTTCCCGGCGCAATTTCGCCAGCAGCGCCTCCATTTCCTCTCTGGATGTCGTCGGCATGGTCATGACTCCAATACTAAAACATTGTCAGGCGGCGACGCCGGATCGAGCGGCCGCCGGCAGGTCGCCTTCGAGTCCCATCGCGCGGCGTACGAACACGCCCTTCAGCGGAGCGAGTCGATCCACGATCGTGAACCCGGCCCGCCGCACCGAGCCGGCCGCCGGATTGTCGTTGCTGAACAGCCGGTTGATCGCATCGAAGGCGCGCATTGCAAGAAAATTCTCCGGCTTGCGCCAGCGCTCGTAGCGCCGAAGCAATGCCGGATCCCCGGGATCACGCCCTGCGGCGAGCCCGCCAGCCACGATTTCGGCCAGTGCAGCCGCATCAAGGAATCCGAGATTCACGCCCTGCCCGGCGAGCGGATGCACCGTGTGTGCCGCGTCCCCGACCAGCGCAAACCGGCTGCGGGTGTAATCCGGCGCATGTCGCATGCGCAACGGGAAGGCCGCCCGCGGACCGGACTCGATGACCTGGCCCAGGCAGCCGTCGGATGCTTCCGCGACCGCGGCGCGGAAGGTTTCGTCGTCCATGGCCAGCAGCGCCTCTGCCTCGGCGGGCGTCGTGGACCACACGATGGACACTTGCCCGTCGGCGAGGGGCAACAATGCGATCGGCCCGGTCGGCAGGAACCGCTGCCAGGCGGTTTCGTCGTGCGGCAGCTGACAGCGGATATTGCAGACCACCGCCTGCTGTTCGTAATCGTGCCCGCGCACGCTCAGCGCCGCCATTTCGCGCGAGGCGGATCGGGCGCCGTCAGCGCCGACGACGAGCCGAGCCGACAGGCGCCGACCATCCTCGGTGCCCAGTTCCGCCCGCTCTCCATCCAGCGCGAGCGACGCGAGGCTGGCGCCGTCGAAGAACCTGACGTTATCGAGCCGCAGCAGCGCATTGCGCAGCGCGAGCCGGACCAGTTCGTTCTCCACGATGTGTCCGAGCACCGGTGCGGCGATGTCCGCGGCGCTGAAGTGCACCGCACCGGGACCGCCGGCGGGAATCGCGCCGTCCCAGACCCGCATCTGCGTATAGGGACCGATCCGACCGGCGGCAATCTCTTCCCATGCACCGCAGGCCGCGAGCACCTTCCGGCTGGCCTCCGACAACGCGGACACGCGCAGTCCGGGGTCATCGCCGGCCCGCCACTGCGGCGGCGGATCAGCGTCCAGCACGGTGATGGCGGTGGACGGTGAGGCGCGCGCCAGCAACGCGGCCGTGGCGGCGCCGACCATGCCGGCACCCACCACCACGATGTCGGGCTCACGTCTCATGGTGCCAGGGGCCGACCGAGCGCCAGCCGCGGCAGGCGGCCTCCCAGTCCCATGCCCCGACGTGCGACTGCGGCACGGGCGGCGGGCAGCAGATCCAGGCCGACGAGCCCGAGGCGCCGGCCCGCCCGCAGGGGCGCGAAATCGCTGGTGAACAGCTGCACGAGGCTGTCGGTGTCGCGCACCGTGCGGGCGCGATCCTCCTCTCGCCATTCGGCGTACTCTTCCAGCAATTCGGACGCGCCCGGATCGCCGTGGCGGGCGACGAGCTCGGCGAGCACGGCGGCGTCGCGCAGCCCGAGGTTGAATCCCTGGCCAGCCACCGGATGGATGCCGTGGGCCGCGTTGCCGACCAGCACCACGCGGCCCGCGTGCCATGCTTCGGACTGGACGAGGGACAAGGGGTAGCGGGCTCTCCGTCCGACCTTGCGGAACACGCCGAGACGGTAGCCGAACGCCGCCTGCAGGGCAGCGAGAAAGTCGGCGTCGCTTTTCTCAGCCTGTGCCACGGCATCCGCCGGCGACAGTGTCCAGACGATCGTGGCGCGTCGCTCGGTCAACGGCAGCACGGCCAGCGGACCGCTCGGCGTGAATCGCTCGAATGCCGTGCCGGCCGGATCCGTCGCGGGCGTCAAGTTGGCGATCACGGCCGACTGCGCGTAATCGCGGACCTGGTGAGCGATCCCCGCCATGGTGCGCAGCGGGGATCCGGCACCGTCGGCGGCCACCAGCAGCTTCGCCGCCACCGACACCGGCGCAGCGTCGCCCCGATCGATGCGCAAGTCGATGTGCGCCGCACCCTGCTCCAGGCCGACGACCTTCGCCGGCGCCCAAGCCGTCAGCCCGTCTGCAGCCTCGATGCTCTCCCAGAGCGCCCGGCCGATGATGCGATTCTCGACGACGTAGCCGAAACTTTCGAGGTCATGGTCGGCGGCGCGCAACCGCGTCGCACCGAAAGCGCCGCGTTCCGACACGTGCACGGCTCGGATCGGCGCGGCGGCCGCTGCGAGCCGCGGCCAGCACCCGATGCCGTCGAGGATGCGCCGGCTGCTTTCGGACACCGCGGTCGCCCGATCGTCGTAGCTCGGCTGGGCGGCATCCGCCGGCGGCCGTGCCTCGACCACGAGGACACGCAGCGGTAACGCTGCGAGCGCGACCGCCAGCGATGCGCCGACCATGCCGCCGCCGGCAATCACCACGTCGAAAGCTGAATCGTCAGGCATGTTTTCTAGGCCGCGTTCATGAGTCGTTCGATCTCACCCGGATCTTTCGGCGCATCGCGGGACAGCACGTCCGGCGCATCCCGGGTCACGAGCACATCGTCTTCGATGCGGATCCCCATGCCCCACCACTTTTTCGGCACGCCCCGAGTGCCGGGCGCTATGTAGAGTCCGGGCTCCACGGTCAGCACCATGCCCGGCTCGAGAATCCGCCACTCCTCTCCTACCTTGTAGTCGCCGACGTCGTGCACGTCGAGTCCGAGCCAGTGGCCCGTGCGATGCATGTAGAAGCGCCGATAGTCACCGTTCTTGACGAGGGTGGGCACACGCCCCTTGAGGAGGCCGAGACGCACGAGACCGCGCGTCAACACGCGCACCGCCGCCTCATGAGGTTCATTCCAGTGATTGCCGGGACGCACCTTGTCGATCGCCGCAAGCTGCGCTTCCAGCACGACCTCGTAAAGCGCACGTTGCTCGTCGCTGAAACGCCCTGACACCGGGAAGGTCCGGGTGATGTCCGAGGCGTAGCATTCCAGTTCACAGCCCGCGTCGATCAGCAGCAGGTCGCCCTCCTTGAGCCGGGCCCGGTTCTCGACGTAGTGCAGGATGCAGGCATTCTCCCCGCCGCCGACAATGGGCTGGTAGGACACGGTGGCGTCGTGGCGACGGAACTCGTGAAGAAACTCGGCCTCGATCTCGTACTCGGTCATTCCCGGGCGGCAGTAGCGCATCGCACGCACATGCGCGGCCGCAGCGATCTTCGCCGCCTTGCGCATCGTCACGATCTCGCTGCGACTCTTGAACAACCGCATGTCGTGCAACAGGTGATCGAGGGCGACAAACTCGTTCGGCGCCGTGACACCGTTCTTCGCCGCTGAGCGCAGCTGGTTGATCCAGCCGAGCAGCCGCTGGTCGAACTCCGCGTTGAACCCCATCGCGTAATAAACTCGCTCGCAGTTCTCCAGCAGGCCCGGCAGGATGTCGTCGATGTCCGAGATCGGGAAGGCGTCATCCGCGCCGAAATCTCTCACGGCGCCCTCCGGCCCGGCGCGCCGGCCATCCCAGGTCTCACGCTCCGGATCCCGGTCGCGACAGAACATGACGAACTCGCCGTGCGCCCGCCCCGGCGCGAGCACGGCCACGGCCTCCGGTTCCGGGAACCCGGTGAGGTAATGGAAATCGCTGTCCTGCCGGTAGGCATGCTCGACATCGCGGTTGCGCGTGCGGGTCGGCGCCGACGGCAGGATCGCGATCCCGCCCTTGCCGATCATCCGCATGAGTTGTCTGCGCCTGCGGCCGAAGTCCCTGATGTTCATTGTCGATGGCGCTCCGGTGCTTATCTTGATGCCGTCAATGATAACCGGGCGGCGGACGACACTCGTCATATACCAGCTGGACGGCGACCCGCACGTACTCCTCGAGTTCCGCGAGCGCGCTCTCACCCGCTTCCTCGGCCTCCTCCTCGGTCACGCCGGCGCGGCCGATTTCAGAGAAATCGGTCAGCACCTCGCGGACTTCGTCCGGCAACTCCTCCATCGGGCGCAGCCCGCGCACCGCCAGGCCATAGAGGAAGCCGTTGCACCATGCCGCCAGGGCGGCGGCCCGGTCGTCGATCGGCGCGTCATCGTCGGGCAAGAGCAACTGGAAAGACATCTCGCCGCCGCGCAGCGCAGCGGCCGTCGCCTCATACAACGACTCGAGCAGCCCGCGGGCGTCCTGGCGACCACCGAAACTGTAGTCCTCGATATCAGCGAGCGTGTTGTGGATCCAGGTATCCAGCGCCTCCTCGACACCCGCACACAGCAGGCCGCACAGCGTGCCATGCGCCTCCGCCGCGACCGGGCCGGCAGACTCGGCGCCGAGCGCCAACTGGAGTTCAGCGTAGTCGGGAATCTTTTCGCGCACATGCCTTACCTGCTGCCGGCCGGGAGCATCGGCCATGACGCGATGCTAACACCGCCCCAGGCGCTCTCACAGGCACCGCGGCGACGCGATTGACCGCCTTCGGGGCCGTCACTATAGTTGCCGGCATGGACGAAGGCACGGCGCACGGAGTGGACGTGGAACTGAAGCGGCTCGAGCGGCGGCTCGAAGAGCTCGTCGCAGTCTGTCGGCAGCTGAAGGAGGAAAATCGCTCCCTCCGGCAGCGGCAGGACACGCTGATGGTGGAGCGCGCTTCCCTGATGCAGAAGAACGAGCAGGTCAGGACGCGCGTCGAAGCGATGATCGGTCGTCTCAAGACCATGGAGCAGGGTTCGTGAGCGAGGAAGCGGCGCGCGTCAGTGTCCGGATCCTCGAGAAGGAATACCAGTTCGCATGTCCGGCGGCGGAAAAGAACGACCTGATCCGCTCGGCGGAATACCTCAATGCGCGGATGAAGCAGATCCGCGACACGGGTAATGTCGTCGGGACGGATCGGATTGCCGTGATGGCCGCGCTGAACCTCGCCAACGACCTGCTCAAGGGGCGCAACCGTGACCAGTCGCTGGAGTCCCAGGTCGGAACACGACTGAAAAACCTGCGTGAACGCGTGGAAATCGCGCTTGAGGATGGCAAGCAGCTGGAACTATAGCTGCCCGCGGCAAGTCTTAAAGTCTTGGCGTCTCCTGCGGTGTTCGATTCGGGCCGGGATCCTCTCGACCCTAATTAACTACCCTGGGACCGGAATGTGTCGGTACCGGTGCGCAAGCCCGCTTCTG
>Ga0102941_1000497_pt1 | contig 18291 bp, 13 predicted proteins | sample SalPonR2_C_D2_MG_FD_79281 | JGI IMG/M metagenome (GOLD analysis project Ga0102941, IMG submission 79281) | Salt pond soil microbial communities from South San Francisco under conditions of wetland restoration - Salt Pond MetaG R2_C_D2_MG | ecosystem: Environmental > Aquatic > Marine > Intertidal... | reverse complement strand
CGCTGAAACCAGGGATGCTGGTCTGATGTATGATTCATTACCAACTCTGTAATTACTCTTATGTTCCGCCGATGTGCGGCATTTATAAACTTCTTGAAGTCTTTAATATCTCCATATGAAGGATTTATGCTGTAATAATCAGCAATATCGTAGCCATCGTCTTTCAATGGAGAAGGATAAAATGGAAGTAGCCAAATTACATTAACACCCAGGTCTTCCAGGTAATCCAATCGGTTAAGCAATCCGGTAAAATCTCCAATTCCATCACCATTGCTATCCATAAAAGCCTTAATGTGCAATTCGTAGATGATGGCATCTTTGTACCAGTGTATATTATCGTCAATTTGGGTGTAATCCTGCGTCATATAGTGCCTTAAATTTAAAGCTGTAAATATAATCAATCATTAAAATTATACCCAATCAATCAATTATTGTACTAAATCTTTTTTTGCAATAAACTTTTCTCGTCTACCCCAACCAGAAACTGTTAATATTCTCATAATGAGTACAAAATATTTTATTTTTATATTTATTTAATCTAAATTAGTGTAAATAAAACTGCTTCCTTATGAAAACATCAGCTATAATTATTATTCTACTGCTTACTGGTACTTTAAGTGCCCAGGATAAAGGATATGTTCAAAACAGAATTTCAATTGAAACCACCTGCGGACATATACCATTAATGAACCCACAAAAAGCGCATGCAACAGACACCCTTTTTTGTGAACGTTTAGCCTATAATGAAGACTATTATGAGCCTTACACGCGTAGAATTATTATTTACGATGAATTCGGACGGATTATTGAAACTATATATGGTAATTACCCATGGGGCAATTACAAAAACTCATTCAAAGAAATCTTTACCTATACACCTTTTGATTCACTTGCTACCTATCAGAGCATGATTTGGAACGATTCTTTAGGAGTTGATGGTGCCTGGGATAACACAAATTTCATTACCTACACCTATGATAATCAAAATAAACTCATTCGATTGGAAAAACAATTCAGCCCGATGGACATCCAGGAATGGGAAAACAATCGCATATCTTCATTTGAATATTACCCCAATTCATTTAAAACCAAAAAAGAAACAATTGAATACTTCAACGCTGAGGAAGATGTGTGGCAGACATATCAAACACATGAATATACTTATAACCCAAATGACCAGGTTACAGAAAAAGTTACGCATTACTCAGATGATGATGGACAAACCTGGAGTGGCACCTCCAGATTTACCTACAATTATGATGAAACGTCGGGTAAAATTGTAATTCAACAGGTTCCGGATGGTGAAAACTGGCGCAATAGCTGGCGTTTCACACACATTCTAAATGACAACGATGCTCCAAATGAAATACTTAAGGTTATGTGGAATACTCATGACTCAGCATGGGATACGCTTATACAGGAAAAAAGAGTTTTTACCTACAATAATTTTGGTGAGATAACTTCCGAAACATACATGTCGAAATATTTCGAATGGTTCAGCATACAAAAAAAGACCCATACCTATGATCAACATAATTCGTTAAATGGCGGAACTAATTACGACTGGGATTTTAATGACTCTATTTGGGTGGCAAAGACTCAATGTGCATTAAAAACAAACCAACCACTATTGATTCATGAAACTAGCAGGCTTTTAAATTTTAATTTCTATCCGAACCCTGCAAATGGAGTTATAAATATAGCATTACCTCAAAAAGACAGAAATGGACTGATACAGGTCATCGACCAATATGGAAGGATTGTAAAACAATTCAACAACATTCCGGAAAAAATAACCTTGTTACACCAGCCAACCGGCATATATTTTTTGCGCATAAAACATAAATCAGGTGCTAATACTAAAAAATTTGTCCTTCGTTAAATACACAGTGTTTTTTTAGTCTTAAAGTTAATGTAAACCGGGAACTATTTATTTCCGGTTTTTTTTTGTGAAAAGCGTTAAAGAAAGGCCTGAAACATGTAATAGAATAATAAGGCCAGCCATAAGCTACCGTTTAAGTTTGAAAAAGCATGAGCAATGACACAGAATTCTTATAAAATAAGGGCAGAAAAAAGACCGATTTTATGCTTCAATATTTTAATCCTCCGAAAAATAATTTATTTTTACCTCAGTAAGAAAATAAACCTTTTAAACACTGTGTATTATGAGTAAACGCACAATTGTAGCCATGCCTGGAGACGGAATTGGTAAAAATGTACTTGAAGAAGCCATACGTGTACTTGAAGCAGCAGGCTTTGAGGCCAATTACGTAGAAGGTGATATTGGCTGGGAATTTTGGAAAAAAGAAGGAAATCCGCTCCCCGACCGCACCTTAAAACTGTTGGAAGAGCACAAAATCGGGTTATTTGGTGCCATCACATCAAAACCAAAAGATGCTGCCGCAGAGGAACTTGCCCCGGAACTGCGCGACAAAGGATTGGTTTATTCAAGTCCTATTGTTGGTTTGCGTCAACATTTTGGGCTCGACATTTGTCTGCGTCCCTGCCGCACCTATAAAGGCAACCCCCTGAACTTTATTCGCCGCGGACCCAACGACACCATCGAAGAACCAAAAATAGATGTAGCAATATTCCGCCAAAATACCGAAGGACTTTATGGAGGTGTAGAATGGAGTAACCCGCCAAAAGAGGTACACGATACACTTATGACGCACCCCAAATTCAAAAAGAACTTTGGTGATGTACCAAAAGAAGAAATTTCAGTATCTACACGTATTTTCACTAAAAAAGCAACAGAACGTATCTTGCGCGCCGCTTTTGAATATGCCAAAGATAACGGATACAAATCTGTTACAGTATGCGAAAAGCCCAATGTAATTCGTGAAACCTCGGGCATGATGTTCAAAATGGCACAGGAAATCAAGGACAAAGATTATCCGGACATTGAATTGTGGAACACCAACATCGATGCGCAAATGATGTGGTTAACCAAAAACCCCGAAAATTACGGTGTAATTGTAGCCGGGAATATGTTTGGCGATATTGTTTCTGACGGATTTGCCGGACTTATTGGTGGTTTGGGTTTTGCTTGCTCAGCACAAATGAATCCCGATAGCGGTGTTGCCGTATTTGAGCCTACACATGGCAGTGCGCCAAAATATGCCGATTATGATGTTTCAATCACCAACCCGATTGCTATGATGGAATCGGCCTGTATGATGCTGGACTTCATTAAAGAGGACGAAATTGCAAAGAAAATCCGCACAGCCATAGCAGAAGTGATTGCTGAAGGCAAAGTTCAAACTTACGACATGAAAAAAATGCGCGGTAAACCTGATGTTGTTAAAAACGGTGCCGCCTCTACAACCGAAATGGCCGATGCCATTATTGCAAAAATGAAGTAAAAAACTTCACCAATACCACAAGCGGTCTGTTCTACAAATGAGCAGACCGCTTAATTTTTCATCCCTGGTTACCCACCATGGAGCGATAAAACATTACCATCTTCATAAACCGATTACTGAAAATTGCTCAGGTAACTATTAAAAATACATAAAAAAGACCTAAATTTGGTTAACATCAAAACCTTAAGCAATGGTAAATCGCATAGCAATTACATTGATTATCGCACTGTTCCTTTGGCTTTCATCATGTACATTTCAAAACGAAGAAACCTATTTTGAAGATACAATCTGCGATACTACAAACCTTACTTATTCAGACATTCGGCCTATCTTAACAGACAATTGTATGTCATGTCATAACAGCACATTTACTCAAAGAGAAGGAATAGAACTTGACACATATGAAAACGTCGTAAACTCTATAAACACAGGACTTGTATTACCAGCAATAAAGCATGAAGGAGATTTTAACATGCCCGCAAACCAACCCCAGCTTCCCGATTGCCTGATTTTAAAAATAGAGACCTGGGTTAACAATGGGATGCCAGAAAACTAAATAAGCAGCCTATGAAAAAACATTTTATATTAATTGTATTGCTATTGGCAGTAAACACTTCTAATTATGCCCAGGACCTAATGGCTTTGCTTGACTCTACCAGTGAAGCCCCTACAATATATACCGAACGTACCTTTAAGTCGAGTCGGCTCATTAATGGATATAATGTAGAAACAACCGGTAAAAACGACCTGGTATTTTGCATTTCGCATCGGTTCGGACCAATTAGCAACGGCGCTTATGAATTTTATGGTCTAGATCAATCAATGATTAGGCTGGGGTTTGAATATGGTGCTACAGATCGGTTGTCGTTTGGAATTGGCAGGAGCAGCTATGAAAAACTGATTGACGGATATTTCAAATACAAAATCTTGCGACAAAAATCAGGTTCCAAAAACTTCCCCTTTTCATTAACTCTGCAAGAAGGTATTTATTACAAAACACTCAAATGGGACAACCCAGACCTTAACTACCCTGAAACAGCGCGATTATTTTATGTTCATGAGCTGTTTTTTGCGCGCAAATTCGGAGATGCTTTCTCAATGCAGGTCGTACCTGTCTTAATTCACCGAAATATGGTTAAAACCAAAAAGGAACAAAACCTGGTCTCAGCTGTTGGAATAGGTGGAGTATATACATTAAACAACTGGTTATCGATTTCAGCGGAGTATTATCATTTGCTGCCCGGCCACACAGCTGACACATACAGTAACTCACTTGCAGTGGGAATTGAAATTGACACAGGAGGAGGCCACTTATTTCAGTTGCATTTTTCAAACTCCCGGGGCATGACAGAAAAAAACTTCATTCCGGAAACAAACGGCAAATGGGAAGATGGAGATATAGCACTGGGTTTTAACATAATAAGAGTATTTAACCTGAAATAAAATATAATATGAAGAATGCTTATCAAATAATATTCATATCGCTTTTTCTATTGTCATCATCATTAAGCGGACAGGATCTCTACAAAGTAACGCAATCAAGTATAAAGTTCACTTCCGACGCTCCCCTGGAAATGATTCAGGCTAAAAGCAATGAAGCTGAAGGAATTATTAAAAGTCTTGATAAATCGTTTGTATTTCGTGTGCCCATGAAAACATTTGAAGGCTTTAACAGCTCATTACAAAAGAGTCATTTCAATACTAATTATCTCGAGACCAACAAGTACCCATACACCATTTTTGAAGGGAAAATTATTGAGGATATAAGCTTTTACAGCCCCGGGACATATAATGTCAGAGGTAAAGGGAAGTTCATATGCCATGGCATTGAACAAGAACGCATTATTAAATGTAAACTCATTGTAAAACCCGATAAATTAATCGTAGAATCTGACTTTACTGTTTTTCTCGAAGATCATGATATAGAAATACCTACAGTGGTTTACCAAAAAATTGCTGAAGAAATAATGGTTGACATAAAAATTGAACTACAGCCGAAATGATAAAAAGCAAGCTCTTAATATTACTTTTACTTATTAGTCTAATCCCCCTAAAACACTCAGGACAAGTGCCTGTTATTGATGTTCTTGAAATCCTAAAAGAAAACGAGCGGGTGAGTATAAAATCTATTTATCAGGATACATCCGGTTACATATGGTTAGGGACAAACGAAGGTCTGTTTAAGTTTGACGGGGTTAATTTCGAACAATTTACCCAGGAAGACAGCCTTTACTCTAACCAGATTTCAGCAATCGGGAAAGCCCAAAAGGGTTTTTGGGTGGGACACGAAAGCGGCGAAATTACTTATTTCGATGGAGAAAACTTTCGTAAAATTAATCCAGAATCAGGTTTTAGCAAACAGCAAATATCGCACATTTTTGAACGAGATAAGGTTCTGTGGTTTGCAACAATGGGTGAAGGCGTATATTACTACAAAGGAGAAAAAAGGAAAAGAATGTATAACCTTAATACAGACGACGGACTCCTCGACAATTATGTATACAAAATCTTACCTGCACCTTCAGGCCTTTTTTATATGGCTACAGACCGTGGAATATCTGTATATGATCCTGAAAAAAATGAATTCATTGACAAGATAAACTCAAAAGATGGGCTCCCTGATAATTTAGTAAAAGACCTGGAAATTGAAGAAGATATTTTGTGGGTAGCTATGGAGGATAGAGGCATCTGTAAATATGATATCAACAATAAGAAAGTAACCCCTATAACTGGGTGGCAATTTGGAGCCATAAATGACTTTGAAAAATATGAGCAGAATAAATTCTGGGTAAGTACCAAAAGAAATGGACTAATTAAGGCGCAGATAAATAAAAACCATGAGCTTTCGATTACGGGCATTGACAAAAAACATGGCCTGCCCAGCAAACGGCTAAACACCCTTTTCCTGGATCTGGAAGGAAATTTATGGATAGGTACCAAACACGGACTGGCGATAAATCGCAATAACCAAATTGAGTTTTTCAATGCCAGCACAGATTTTGACATTAAAAATGTTTTCAGTCTCACGAAAGATAAAAACGGAAAGTTTTGGATAGCCAGTCAGGATGGACTCCATACATTTTTCAAAAAATCCAATGGTAATTACCACCTCAAAAAATGGTTTACCGGTCCAGCCTATGAAAATATAGCTTTTGTTTCAGTCTGTCAGGATCAAAGAAACTACATATGGGTTGGGACTTATGGTTTTGGAGTATTTAAAATAAACCCCGATAATGGCAATTTTAAACAGTATAAAAAAGAAGATGGACTAAGCAATAATAATATTATTCATATTACCTGCCACAAAAACAACATCTATTTTGCTACGCTTGGTGGTGGAGTAAGTAAACTTGAACTTCAAAAAGACGGTCACGCCTTCAGTACCATCAGCACAAGCAATGGTTTAAAATCAGATTATGTATATGCTACCATGTACGATTCTCAAAACAGATTATGGATAGCTACAGATGGCGGAGGTATTGCCAAAATGGAAGATGGGAAACTGACACACCCTGAAAGCAAATTAATTGATTCCATAGGAAAAGTTGTATACAGTATAACAGAAGATACTAAAGGTAACATTTGGTTTGGCCTGGCAGACAAAGGAGTTTTAAGGTATGATGGAGAAAACTTTAAACACCTAAGTAAGGAAAATGGACTAAGCAGTAATGAAGTAAAAAGCATTATTAGCTACCCAGACAGCCATGTACTAATGACACACAACGACGACATTGATATTGTAAATGAAAGCAATTTCAGCATAACCAAAATAGGTTCGATGCTGGGGCTCAATAATTTCATGCCAAGCTTGAATGCTTATTACAGGGACAGCAACCAAAACCTATACATTGGATCTGCCAGTGGTATACTCAAAGTCAACCTTCAAAAAGAGGAACTAAGCCTAAAACCGAAACTATTTATTTCAAAAAAAGAGCTTTATTATGAACCAATAAAAAAAGGTGCTCACAACTTTTCTCACAGTCAGAATAACCTTACATTTCAATACACAGCACTATGGTATTTAGCTGCTTCAGAACTCACATATCGCTATAAACTTGAAAATTACGATATGAAATGGAGCACACCAACATCTACAAGGGCTGTTACATACTCATTTTTACCACCTGGCGATTACACCTTTATTGTCCAGGTTAAAATGCCTAACGGTGAATGGTACGATAATTCAGACAGCCGCTATAGTTTTACCATTAAACCTCCATTCTGGCAAACAACCTGGTTCATTATCCTGGCTATATTGGTTACAATCTTAGGTATCTATGCAGTAATTAAATATCGCACAAAAAAACTACAGAAAGATAAAGAGAACCTCGAACGCATTGTAGCGCAGCGCACATCTGAAATCTTAACTCAAAAAGAGGAAATTGAGTCGCAGCGTGATGAAATTGAAAGGCAGCGCGATTATGTAACAGAACAAAAAAGTAAAATCGAAAAACAGAATGAACATATAACAGACAGTATTCAATATGCAAGCAGAATACAAACAGCCGTGCTCCCTCCAAAAGAAAATTTCAAAAAACTTATTGGTGATTATTTCATTTTTTTTAAACCACGAGATATTGTAAGTGGCGATTTCTATTACCTGAACAAATCAGGGAACAGAATTATAGTGGCAGCAGCCGACTGTACCGGACATGGTGTGCCAGGAGCATTTATGAGTTTACTGGGCATCACTTTTTTAAATCAAATTACCAGTCAACTCCCAGCTGATTTTAATGCTGCTACAGTACTAAACATGCTTCGAAATGAGGTGAAAAAAGCATTGCGACAAACCGGGAAAAAGGATGAATCGAAAGATGGAATGGACATTTCAATGTGCGTTGTAGATAAAGATGCCCAAAAGTTGAGTTATGCAGGAGCCTATAATCCTTTATTGATAGCAAGGAACAAAGAAGAATTAATTTACAAAGCAGATCGCATGCCAATAGGCATACACTTAAAAGACAAAGCCGACTTCACGAACCATGAAGTTGAATTGCAAAAAAACGACATGCTTTTCCTCTACTCTGATGGGTTCCAGGATCAATTTGGAGGTGAAAATAAAACCAAATTTCTATCCAAACGCTTCAGAAAAGTTCTTATTGAAGGCTCCGATTTGCCAACAGAAAAACAAGAAACCCGCCTTGAGAAAGTTTTCATGGATTGGAAGCAAAAACAACCCCAAATTGATGACGTGATCGTTATGGGCATAAGAGTTTAGGATTATAAGGACTATTCTCCAACACCTATTTCAACACCAGTCCACTTTTCCAGGACAGAATATATGCTATCCTTAAGATGATCCGGGTAGTTACGAATTCTTGTACTATGATTTTTTTCCGGATTAAAGAGGCGCACAGCATTGGTTTCAGGTCCGGGCTCTGCAGCGGTTGCTGACCATGCATCCTGTCCTCCGTAAAGGTAAAGCATATTATCTCCTTCGTTTTTCACCCATCGATCGACCTTGCGCATCACTTCTGGATTAAATTCAGCATTTTCGTAGCCTTTTGGCAATGTCCAGCTAAAATCGACCATCCCTTCCATATCAGTATAACCTTTAAACTCGTCTGCGTCGTAGCCATACATGCCAATTTCAGTCATACCCTGAAAAAAGAATGGTAATGTTGGAGCAATACTGTTTTGCTCGAAAAAACTAAATCCAGTGTATGTTTTCCAGTAATGGAATATCTCTTTATTGGTGGCATCCAGTGGCGGAATACTTTCGCAATCGTTTGGCACCCATTGCCACAGGGCAAAGCTAAATTCAAATACAGCTAAATCGTAGGCACTATCAAGGCCCATTTTAAACTCCCAGTCATTTTCCTTTGCTTCTTCTTCGAAAAAGGGCATTAGCACATCTTTCCGCTCAAGAAGCTCAACCTGGAAATCATGGATTTTCTGTCTGCATGGCGCTGTTCCAACTGTATCAAGAAACAATTGCACACGCTCGTCGGTAGCACTGAAATTCAAAGGCGCAACATAAGGCACACTTACATCCACATCCTTTGGATACAAACTTCGGTGAAAAATGGTCGTCTGTCCCCCTTTACTAATTCCGGTACTGATCCATTTCTTACTGTACCAGGGTTTGAACGCCTGAATAACATTATGCTGATCGGCAGCAGCATTGGCCACTGTAAGGTTACTCCAGGGAATGCTGTCATTTGGGCGCGACTCGTCAAAAAACCTGTGCTCTATGGTAATTTGATTGGCATCGAGTAGCCGGCATAACTCCGATTGGCCGGTGCCGTATAGTGCATATCCTTCCAGAACTATAACGACAGGCTTATCAAAACCTTTATGTGAATAGATTACCTTTTGTGGAAATGTGCCCAAATCAGGATTGTTATGATCAACAGGTTGCTGAAACCAAAGTTCATAAGTCACCTGAAATGCAGTATCTCCGTTAATGGTTTTAAAACTGTCTACGGCATTGAGTTCTTCTACAATTTGCAAAGGTGTTGCAGGCTCTTGCTGACAGGAGATAACGCCGGTCAAAATTAAGAGTGCGGTAAAAAGATATAATGATTTAAGCATATGATTTTTGTTTTAAAAATACAATTTTTATTTAAAACAACTCATAACTATAAAAACAGATCGATTCGGGAGGCACCTTAATTCAGCTTTACGCCCATCACAGTAATGTCATCTAATTGAGGCTGTCTGCCTTTCCATTGTTTATATTCCTGGTCAATTAATTCTTTTTGTGTGCTCATGGGTGCTTTATGGTTGGTAAGCAAAAATTCTTTAAACCTTCTAAACTGGTACTTACGTCCTTTTTCCCCGCCAAACTGGTCTTTAAAACCATCAGAGTACAGGTAAAGTGTTTCAGAACCTGATATTTGAATGCATTGCTTTTCAAATTGATTTTCCTGCACATAATAACCTATGGGGTTATGCACAGGTTTCAAAATAGTTTCTTCGTTATTGTCGATTATAATGGCATTCATATTGGCCCCTGCATAATGCAAAGTAAACTCTTTACGATCATAAGCAGCCAGGGCAATGTCCATACCATCGTGATGCCTCGAATGCTTGAATACATGCTTTACTTTTTCTCTTAGTATTTCCAGCACAACATCCGGTTCTTTTACATTATTTTTAGTTACCACTTCCTGCAACAAATTAATGCCCAACATGGTTAAAAAGCCACCCGGAACACCATGCCCCGTACAGTCTGCCACAGCAAACAAATAAACATCATTAAATTTTTTAAAGAAAAAGAAATCGCCTGATACAATATCTTTCGGTTTATAAAATACAAAATGATCGAAAACACCTTCAAGTTCATAACTTGTTTGAAGTATAGCTTCCTGAATTAATTTTGCATACTCAATGCTATCCATCATATCGCGATGAGCCCTTTCTATACGCTCATTTTTAATGGCTACCTCTTCCAGCACAGCTTTTAATTCATCGGCATATTCCTGTAGTTCGACCTGATGCTCATCGAGCGCTTTGTTTTTATCCTGCAGTTTTTTATTCATTTCTGCTTGCTGCTCATTGGTTTTTTTAAGCTCTTCTGCCTGCTCACGCAACTGTTCTTCCTGTGTTTTGCGCTCGGTAATATCCACCAGAAATACCAATATCGCAGGTTTTTCATCCCATTTAAGATAAACTGCATTGATCTCGATCCAAATTACCGTCTCATTTTTTCTCTTGACACGAAAGCTATACTTTTGTGGCACGTCCTCCTGACGCATGCGCCTCTCATAGTTATTTAAAATCCATTCTTTATCATCATCAAATAAAATCTTCTGAAATGGGAATTGCTCAAGATCCTCCAACGTATAGCCCAAAATATCGACAGTGGCCGGGTTGGCATATTGGATTCTAAAATCCTGGAGCACAAATATTGCCTCAACTGCATTATTCAAAATACTGTTGAGTTTATGTTTACCCTCCAGTAATAATTTCTCAGCCCTTACCCTTTCTGATATATCCATTAAAATCGTATAGGCATGAGTTGGTACGCCACGCTGGTCGTGAGCAAGCTCTGCCGTAAGCAGGACTTCAATTTCTTCACCGTTGTGCTTTTTCATTCTGGCTTGAAAATCCCTTATTACCCCATCATTAAGCAATTGTCGAAATATTTTATTGTAATTCTCTTTTATCTCACCTGTAAAAAAGTGTTCAGATCTCCGGCCAATCACTTCTGAGCGATCATAACCAAGCATTTTAAGCCAATAGTCATTAACATATACTAAATTTCCGTCCATATCGATGCTATGCATCATTATGGGGGACTTATTATACAATTTCCTGAATAAGTCATCGTCCTGTACCTGGCTTTTGCGTATAAAGTACAAATTATTGAGTTTGGTACGATAGAGCAATACAAACATCACCAAAAGGGCTATAACTAATAATGCCAATATAATCCACATCCAGAATGGACTTCTCATACCCACTATGATTGGGATGGGCGATATTGCAACACTGTGCAAATTCCAAAAGCCAATAAATCCAATTCCTATTTTTAAAGGGTATGAAAATTTCAAAATTTAAGCTTAATTTTTAGGCATAGAATCAATAAACCGAATTACCACACAACTTAAGATTACATTCAAATGTAATATTATTTGTCAGAAATAAATAATTTCTGTTATAAAAACACAAACTTTGTTGCAAAACTATTTTTGACTGAAAGTAGCCATTTCCGGCACCTGAACTGGAATAAACTTATAATCAACATTGACCGCTGACTTAAGGAAAGCATTGTAATCATGGGTATAACCCAATAAAAAACCACCGCCGCCGGAACCACATAGCTTAGTATAATAAAGATCCTGATCAATTCCGTTTTTCCAGAAATCCTCCATATGCGATGGAATCATTTTTCTCATATGAGTCAATTGCCATTGCGAAAGCTCTCTCATCAACCGTTTAAAATCGGTCATTTGGTTTCCTAAAACAGCCGAAATAATCCTATTATTAATTTCTGAAAGATATTTTGAATCAATATTTCCAAGTTTAGTTTGCTCCAGAAAAAAGTCCACCAGGGGCTGAGTTTTGCTGGTTTGAGCAGTATCAATTAAAAAAAGCCCTTCTTTTCCTGTTGATATAAAATCGGGTTTATCTACAACTTTAAAATCATCATCTTCAATTAAAAGTGGTTCCTGGTACCATGCTACCAATGGATCGATCCCTGAGGAACGGCCATGAAAAAAATTTTCCATAAAAGCTAGCTGATTCCTCAGCTTATCGGCCTTTTGGGCATAAACCGTGACATACTGGTCGTAAATAGCAGCAATCAAAGCACCTGAGCTCCCGGCTCCATAGCCTTGCGGTATAGAGGAATCAAAGTACAGTCCAGATTCGATATCCAATAAAAGTCTTTTTATATCGATACTGAAATCAAGTTCACCACTACGGTATGCTTCTTCAAGATAAAGGGCATAGTCGCGCAACTGGCGGTTTGAATCCTTCGCATAATCGTATGCAGTGTATTTATTATCGGGAATAAAAGTGAGTTCACCACTGAAGTGCTTAAAAGGCACGGTGAGCGCCTTCGATTTGTTGATAATACTATATTCACCAAACAACATCAATTTGGCATAATAGCGTCCGTTATTTTTTGTTCTTTGTATCATTCAAACAACTGTTTTGCACCTTTACCTGTTTCATCATCCAACACCTGAATTTGCAAATGATGATCCATAATCCACTCACTGATAAAATTTCTTATTATTTCTCTGTGTTCATCGGCGTAGAGCAGATGAATATTTGGTCCTGCATCGATTGTGAAAGCAACTTTTAATCCTTTGCCTGCTCTGAAGGCATTTAAATCGTGTATGAACCGGATCGTGTCAGGTTCCAGCAATAAAACAGGCTCGTGAGAAGCAAACATTAAACCATGTAGAGATAATGCTTCCTGCTCCACAACCTCCTGCCACACATCGAAATCGCCCGTTTCCAATGCCTTAAGCAGTCGAAATGAATTCTCCCTCACCTGATTAATTCGTCCCTGCCGGTAAAAATGTTCGTCCATAAGTTTATGACCAGCAGAACTCCCAACTTTTTTAGGTTTTTCACTAAATATTAGAATGCTGTCGTAAATTGTCTCAAAATCCTGGTGTGGTTTGTAAGGTATGGCATACTCATCAGAGCTTTCAGTATTAACACCGCCTCCCCAAATGGCGTAAGGTCCATAAATCGATCTGCAGGCACTACCGGAGCCCAATCTGGCGTAATGCGATGCCTTTTGTAAAAACCGGGGATATTCATCGGCTTTACCCGTTGCCCTTTGAGCAGCAGACAGCAACGAAAGCGCCAGCGCGCTCAATCCGCTGGCCGACGAAGCTATGCCCGTAGAGTGTGGAAAAGTATTAAGGCTGGTGATGGTAAAATACAGGTCATTAAGCACCGGGTATGCTTTTGCCATTTCATTTATCAGGTTCCCAACTCGCTTTTCGAACTTTGGACCGACCTTTTGACCTGAGAGGAAGAAATCAAATTCACCTTGTGTGGTTCCATCATTGGGGTGCCATTTCACTTCTGTTTGGGTAAAAGCATATTTCAGGGTCATGCTCAGTGATGGATTCATGGGAATTTGGTTACCCTGCTTGCCCCAATATTTTATGAGCGCAATATTGGAAGGACTCCTCCATTCCACGCTACCCTCAGGCTCTGGTTTATCCGGCTGCATTGCAAAAGGTTTAATATTTTTGTTTGGCTCATTCATAACTATACCCTTCCTCAGGTTATTCTGGTGATTGGTTTTTTACAATTTCTGTCCAGTTAAAAATCGTTGGTCGTTGGTTCCCTGTAAAATAAGAAATAACGTCGGCACCATCCATTTCGCTTACAGCCAGCATAAAATCTCCGCCCCAGGCGCCCAGTGATTTTACAGCGCCGTTAAAATCCTTATATTTTTTCATCACGCTTGGTATACCTAATATACTACTTATGATATTCTCGTGGGTTTTCATGAGCTCCATAATCTCATTTAAATCCTTTGACTTAACCCACTGCTCTGAAATTTCAGAAATGCGACGCACGTCCTTATCATTAACCTTCTTGCTCCGTATTTTGCGAATTGCCTCAGCAGTATTCATTTTGTTTTCCTGAAACACAAACCATAAATTACGTTCGAAACCTGGTTTATAATCGATCTCATCAAATTTGGGGTTGGCTAGTTCATTGCTATATAAAATCGGTTTATTTGCTCTTGCACATGCAATATCATAGCCGGAGCCTCCACCAACATTCATATTGACCATAAACGGATCAACATCGGCCCATTGACTCAGGTTCGTAATAAAAGAAGAGCTGCTACCCCAGCCGTAATTCATAGGTAAATCGATACGTGCCGTAGCCTCGGCTCCTGATTTTTGCAGAAAATTTTTCTTTTGCTCACGGATTGCTTTAAATACTTTCTTGATCCATTCTGCTTTATCGGTATCATTTGTTTCCAGTACATCGAAACCGTCGGTATCGAAAATGGCATGAAATATTATTTTATCGCGAAATAAGGTGCGCCAATACACCAAAGGGTGCTCCACTGCATCGATTTCAAGTTCCTGTCCAAATTGTAAAGGAACCGCAAAAGCTTTTGCTCCTCTCAGCGCAAGGTATTCCCCCGTTAGCATCAATTTTCCGTTAGATCTGAATACATTAGCCATACACAAAAAAATTTTATATCATCTAAGATAAACATTAATTGTATAGTTACCGGCTATTCGCAAGGAATTCCCTTACAGCACTTACAGAAACTGTTTTATCAGTAAACCACACCTTTGCAGCTTTTATTTGCGTGGGCGAAGCTTTCTCTGCACTTAAAATATTATCGAGGTGCAATTTCATGTGTCCTCTTTGAATACCGGTGGTTACAAGTGAAGCCACAGCTGCAAAATTATTGGCTAGCCCTGCTGATGCTACTATTTTCATCAGCTCGTCGGCACCGGGATTACCCAGCATATTGAGGGCAAGTGCGGCAGTGGGATGCAACTTTGTAAGACCTCCTACAGTTCCCAATGCTACGGGCAGCGTAAGTTTCATGCTAAAATATCCATTCTCAATAACTGCCTCAGAGAGGGAAGCATAACTCCCATTACGCGCAGCGAATGCGTGTGCGGCAGCTTCTGCAGCTCTAAAGTCGTTTCCGGTAGCTAAAATTACAGCATCAGAACCATTCATAATACCTTTATTATGGGTAACAGCACGGCTCACATCGGTATTGGCAATATTTACAGCCTGCACAAAACGTTTGGCAAATATCTCTGGTGAGTATAGTTTGCTCCAGGTCATTTGTTCTATCGGTGCAGCAACCTGCATGGTCACAAAATTTTTTGGCGTATAATTAGAAAGAATGGCCATAAGCACTTCCGGCGCTTTGCGATTATTTTTTTGTGCAAATACAGGTATTTCTGTTGCAATGGTCTCCAACAGTGAATTTATAAAATTAGCACCCATGGAATCGGCTGTATTCACTTCCACGGTAAGCTTCAGAGTGTTTTTTGAAATTCCGGGCATTTGTTCCAGAAGGAAGCTGCGAATACCTCCACCCCGTTTCTCCATATTGTTGGTTAACTCTGCCGTGGACTCAGCGAGTTGGTCGAAAAAAGTTGATTTATTATTTCGAAGCCATTCAACATCATCAAACCACTCAAAATATACCTGCCCGTTTTTAATCGATTCCTGTGCAATGGTTTTAAAGCCACCCCGATCGTACCAAAAAGAGGCCGCTTTTGACGCCGCCGCCACAACTGAACTCTCTTCAACTACCGCAGGCACATGGTAAAGTTTATCATCAACCAGCACATTCGGGATTACACCAAAGGGCAACGCATGATTGGTTAGTGTATTTTCACTAAACTGCTCAAACTTTTGTTGAAGTGCCTCATCTGCAAAGTGAAATGCTTCAAACTGACCGGAGTCTTCGGCATTGCCCAGACAGTGTTCAGCTATTGTACGTCGCTTTTCAGCTGCGGAGAGCTTTGAAAAACCACTTATTTTACCGGAGGTATCCTTCATAACGCATCAAAATTTTTTACAATCCAATATGTCGTCCGATTACAAGCTTTAATATTTCTGAAGTTCCCTCCCCGATTTGTAAAATACGCTGATCGCGATAAAAACGCTCAATATCCTGATCCTGAACTAAGCCATAGGCACCGTGAATTTGTAAAGCCTCATCGGCAACCTCTTTGGCTATTTCACTGCAATACAATTTTGCCATAGCAGCCTCTTTTCCAAACGGTTTGCCATGATCTTTTAACCAAACAGCATTATAAAGTGTATTGCGTGCCAGTTCAATCTTTGTAGCCATTTCGGCTAATTTGAATGATATGGCCTGAAATTTCGCAATGGGTCTACCGAACTGCTCTCGCTTATTGGCGTAATTCATAGCCAACTCATATGCTCCCTGGGCCAATCCCAGTCCCATCGCACCTATGGTCAAGCGACCTGAATCAAGCGTCTCCAACATCATGTGGCTGCCTTTTCCGCGGTCACCAAGCAGGTTTTCTTCAGGAACAGCTACATTGTCAAACATCATTTTACCGGTATCTGCAGAGCGCCACATCATTTTACCTGTTATTTTCTCGCGGTGAAAACCGTCGCGCGCGGCGTCTACAATAATGGTCGAGAGCTCTTTTTCACCGTCTTTCTCTGCAGTAACTGCCTGCACAGTGGCACCAAGCATCATTTGACTGGAAGAGTTTGTAATAAAAATTTTACTTCCATTGATAACCCACTCACCATTTTTGAGTTCAGCTTTGGTTTCTGTTCCTCTGCTATCTGACCCTGCATTTTTTTCGGTCAATGCAAAAGCCCATACATGATCGCCGGTAACCAAATTGGGGAGCCATTTTTGTTTTTGCTCCTCCGTTCCAAAATAGTAAATAGGCCCAATACCCAGTGAATTATGCGATGCTACTGTGGCAGCCTGGGAGCCATCGATACGGGCAATCTCCTCAACTGTTAAAACCAGCGAAAGGTAGTCGAGTCCCTGTCCGCCATACGCTTTTGGTAAAAACTGACCAAAAAATCCGGCCTGTCCCATCTTGCGGACCAGTTCTTCAGGAAATTCTGCTTGCTGGTCCAATTTAGCTGCAATGGGTTTTATCTCTTGTTCTGCAAATTTACGCACCTCCTGTCGCAAATCTTCATGTTGTTGTGTCGTATAGGGTGTAATCATCATTATCAGAAAAATTTTATTCAAATTCCATTAATATCTGTCCATCGGCAACCTGTTCACCTTCTTTAACCAAAACAGACTTTACAATGGCATCGCTGGTGGCTTGCAAATGGTTTTCCATTTTCATTGCCTCCAAAACCATAAGGGTTTCCCCTGCTTTAATCTCACGTCCGCGATTGGCTAATATCTGTAGTATTCGGCCGTACATCGGAGCCTCAAGCTTCATAAGTCTTTGACCATGCTGAACCGATAGGCTTTTGCCCGATTCAGGTAACAAATGTTGTATAAGGAATGTTTGTGCATTGGTAAAAATCCACACCTTTTGTTCACTTTTATGGTACTTAAAGGTTTTCCGAATTCGGTTCATCTCAAAAACAACAGCCTGATCTGTGATATCAACCATTTTCAGCGCTGCATTTTCATTATTGTAGCTTAATTCAATACCATTTGCCAGGTTTCTGAGGTGCACCTCAAAATGCTCAGTCCCTGCTTTCAACCTCCATACGGGGGCAACCTGCCTGAAATAACCTTTTTGCCAGGCATTTTCTGCAGAGCTTGTTTGCGGCCGTAAAGCGATCATTACAAAGGCCGCTATAACATCGAAAGCAGGCTGCTGATCGTGTACGTATGTATATGTTTCTTCTAAATATTGCGTATGAAATTTATTTTGCTCAAAAAATGGAGCAGAGATTACAGTTTTGAGGTAATGCAAATTATTCTCCACCCCGGCTAGCTGTGTTTGCTCGCTCACTATTTTCAGTCTTCTGATGGCTTCAGCCCGGTTTTTTG
>Ga0102941_1000496_pt1 | contig 18337 bp, 24 predicted proteins | sample SalPonR2_C_D2_MG_FD_79281 | JGI IMG/M metagenome (GOLD analysis project Ga0102941, IMG submission 79281) | Salt pond soil microbial communities from South San Francisco under conditions of wetland restoration - Salt Pond MetaG R2_C_D2_MG | ecosystem: Environmental > Aquatic > Marine > Intertidal... | reverse complement strand
TGATAATGATTTATTCAATCTTTTTAGTGTATCTCTTTCTTCTACCAATAAATCCATTCTTTCTTCAATTTCTTTATCTGCTATTTTTCTATGTTCTATTTCAGCTTTAAGCGATTTTATTATGAGATTTCTAGATTTAATAGCCTTCACTGCATTAGCAGGATTAGAGGCTAATGTCTCAGTATATCTAATAATGTCAGTATGGACACCCGAATCTTTATTATTTTCCATTTTTTACCTTTCTCATAATGTATTATGTAACTTATTTATATTCATTTGAAACGGAAATTTTTATGTTATAATAATAGATAAAGAACTAAAAGAAAGGTTATAAAATGAGTAATAATGATATGTTATGGCTAAGTCATTCTAAAATGGATGTTGCTCGCCAATGTATGAAAAAATTCTGCTATCAGTATATTGAAAAGGTGGAAATCGATGAAGATCAGGATACAAGTGCTGCTGATTTTGGTTCCTGTATTCATGAAATCGCAGAAAATTATACTGGAGGAGGGAAAGAAGAATTATTGGCACTATATCATAAATTTGTTCCGTCTAAATACATTATATCAGAGGAATATAAACCTAAGATAGCTTTAGCATTAAAGAATCTACATCAATATTTTTCCAAATTTTTGAAAACGCAGAAAAAACATGAAAATGAATTAAATGTTAAATTAGAATTAAACGAAAAAATAATGCTAACTGGAAAGATCGACATCTTTATTGAGAAAAATGATGGTAAATGGAGAGTAGTCGATTATAAGACTAAAAAGTCTAATAAATTTTTTGATCCAACTGATCAATTAGCCATGTATATGTTAATGATGAACAAAAAATATAACATACCATTAGAAGATATAGATTGCGAAATTGTATATCTTTCTATGGATTGGGAAGATAAAAAAGGAAATAAAATTTTAAATGAAGGGTATGAAAATATAGCAAAAGTATATAAAGTTACAGAAAATGATGTCAGATTGTTAGAACGTGAAATTTCTGTTCTTTATAAAAGGATACAAAAAAACCAAGAAACAGGAGAATGGTTATCCAACCCATCTTGGTTTAATTGTACTTTTTGTCCCTATAAATCAATGTGCGAAGATTCAGTCGCCGAAATCGATTAACCAACGAAGAAGAGAAAGTTTTGCAGGGGAAAGTGATAAGATTTCAAATTCATCAATTGAAATTTTATTGAAATCTATATTTACTTCTGTCATATAAAGACTATTCAAAGAATTTTGTAATTCTTCTGTATTTTCTACTATTAATTTATTTTTATCTGGTTCTCCAGTTTCTTCAATGATACCATATACAGGGTTTCCTTCTTCGTCTCTTTTTATATGTTCTTCAATAATATTCTTTTTGGTGATTTCAAAATTATTTATAGGTTCATTTATTTTTTCTACCAATGTCATAATTTTATATGACAATTTAATAGGTAAATTTTGGTTTATTAATTCTTTTATAATTTCAACTGAATTCATTAAATCTTTATTTAAAATAATCATTTATTTCTCCATATCTAAAATGTTTTAATGATTATATCAGCTTAAAATATTTTTTCATATTTGTATTCGAGTAGATTTAATATTCCATGTATCAGATCCTGTTATAGTTGCAGTTAATTCAATATTAGTTCCATTTAAAATGACAGATAACTCGACAGGATCTGTATCGCCTATATCAGGGGTTGAACTTTCAGCATATTCTATTGAACTTCCATCATCTTTCCAAACTGCTAATACATAAGATGTTCTCATATTTAATTCATCGTCAGATTCTATTACCACAGTCCATCTAACACCATTTATGCCAGAACTAAGACTAATCGAATCCACTACTACTGTTGTTGCACTAGTTCCTGTTGTTTCAGCCTCTAATTTAGGTAATACATTATCTTCGAGGGCTAATCTTCCTAAAGATCCATTTGGTCCTGCAGATGGTGCTTCTGTAGTAGGATTTAAATCGTTACTTACAGAATGTACTAATATATTTCCATGTGGCATTCCCATATTGGTAGCTCCTCTAGTTTTATTTAGAATGTAATTAAATAGATTCTATCTTATATTTTCATATCTTTATTTATATGGATTTTACGCTAAACATAATAACTATTGACAACGGTATATGACTTGTATAATCTGAAAACAAGTTACTAATAGAAGGAGAAAAAATGAGATCAGTTTTGTTAACGGTTGGTTATGAACCATTAGGTATAATTTCATGGGAAAAATCCTTTACTTTGGTATGGGAAGATAAGGCTCAAGTTTTATGGACATATCCTGACCGTAAAATTAGATCTCCAAATCAAGAATGGGATTGGCCTTCAATCATTACATTGAAGTATAGAGTTAAAAGACGACCTGATAGAGAGATTAACCCTAGTACTAGATCAATTCTTGTTCGTGACCTTTACACTTGTCAATATTGTGGGAACAAATTAACAAATAGCTCAGGAACAAAAGATCACGTCATTCCTGAATCAAAAGGCGGACCATCATCATGGAGCAACCTAGTTGCTGCATGCCGAACATGCCAATCTAAAAAAGATGATAAATTTACTCATGAATGTAATATGTATCCTAAAACTACCCCTAGGGCTCCTACACTAGCTGAAAGATTCAAAAATAATATTAGGGTAGCAAATTCATATGAACGCAGAAATTGGAAACTTGGCCTTAAAAAGTTAGGTATTGGATATCTATTTGGAGGAGATAACGATGAATAAATATGACCCTATAAATGCACTGTTTGTAACGTTGGTTGGGAGTACCTTATATGGTACTTCCACTCCAACTTCTGATAAAGATTTCAAAGGTTTTTGTTTTCCAACATATAAACAATTAGTCGGGTTAGATACATTTGACCAACAATCTTATGAAAATGGAATGCCTGATGGTCCAGATAAAATGGAAGGTCAAGTATATTCTCTAAAAAAATTCATGCATTTGGCTATAGTAAAGGCAAATCCTACTATTTTAGAAGTATGCTTTGCTAAACCAAAATATCACATTTATACTACTGAAATTGGAATTGAAATTGCAGAATTTGTGCAGTCTAATTCTGTTACTAAACGATTATTTAAACCATATAATGCATATCATCGTGCTCAAATGAGAAAATTGCAAAGTCAAAATAGGACAGGTAAAAGGAAAGAAATCGTAGAAAAATATACCTACGATGTAAAATTTGCTATGCATGCATATAGATTAGGTTGTCAGGCTGCTACTGCTATGGCAACCGGAAGAGTTGAACCTACTTTGGAAGATGATGAATTAACTATGGCCAATAGAATTCGTACAGGTGAATTTTCTTTAGAAGAATGTTTAGATATACTTCAAAAAGTCGATGATAAAATGTATGAAGAATATAAGAAATCGACAATTATCAACGAACCTGATTATGATCTAGTTAATTCTTTCTTAACTGATATCCATAAACGATTTTTATCAGGTGAATTTAATTCCCAACTTAAAGGATGGATGCCATGGTAAATGAAAACAATAATGAACCTATAGATATATATGATGGCTATGTTGAGCTTGGATCAACATTAATTAAATCTAAAACTGATATAAATAAAGGCCTAGAATATATAAAAATAGGTATAAACAATACCTTAAAATTTTATGGAGTAGAGAAAGCTGAATTAATTATAGAAAAGTATAATTTAAATGAAATAGGTATTGATTTGAAATAATTATTTGACATCCTTCATATATTAATTACAATTCCCAAAAGGAGAACAAACATGCCAAGAGCTAAAAAAAATAAATCTAAACTTTCAACCCTTCAATCACAATGGAAATCAGGAGAATATAATCCTTTACTACCTGGTTCTATTTGTAAAATTAAGGATGATCCTGAAAATAAACCTCTATTCATTATTGGATCACAAAATCATGAAATTGGTACATATAATGCTAAAGCATGGTATGGTCCAAATCCATGGGATTATTCAGAAACTCAAATTCATTATTCTAAATTGGAAATTGTTGATGCAGAAAATCCAACCAAATATTGCCCTTCAGACAGGTATGTAGGACCATCATCAAATCAAATTAAAGAATTGACTAAAAGGTTTGTAATGAGAGATGAAATTATGGCAAAAACTATGTCAATTGAAGATAAAGAAGCAGCGTTGGCAGCAATGGAAGAAGAATATAGCAAAAAACGTATAATGGATGATGGTTCAAGAGGAGTAGAATCAGATGATGACGATCCAACTCCAATAACAATTGATCCAGTTGAAAGAAAAAGACAAGAGATCATAGATGAGGAATAAAATATGGAGGTTTTTATATTATTGACATCGATTTTAATTGTTTATGGAATTACTAATATTTTGGTTTTTGGTACTATCTTTGATGGTATCAAAACCTCATTTAGAAACTGGATTGATAAATTAAAATTGAAAAATGAATCATCATTTGATGATTTATCTGATTTATATAATTATAAAATTAAAATTAAAGAAAACTCAGATAAATTTAGAGCATTTGAAGAATATCAAACTTCAATATCAATTACTGATAACCCAAGTGATTCTTTAATAACTAATTTTGAAAAAAGTAGAAATACTGTATTAGACATTATTAGAAACTATAAACATTCTAAATTTAGATCTTTTATTATATGGATATCAGAAAAGATAGATAAATTATTTCAGTGTATGATGTGTACAGGGTTTTGGGTAGGATTAATTATTAGTATTTTATCATATATATTTAATATAAAATTATTTGGGGTGAATTTTATTTTAATTGAAGGATCTTTTTCTTTAATTGGGGTATTTCTTTTATCATGTATGTTTAGTGGTACATGTTGGATTATAAATTCATTCGTTGATTTATTGGTTGTGAAGAAAGAAAATATTGAAAATAATGAGGAATTGTAATGGCTATAGATTTTGGAGATAGTACATCAAATGAAAATAATAATGAAGATGAATTAAAGAAAATTAGACCTGTAAATAGAGGAATTAAAGATATATCAAAAGATGGATCTCTTAATTTTCAAAATGAAGAGGTTGATATAATTGGATCTACTGGTGAAAAGACGACTACACCAAAACCAAATAGAGAAATTCAAAATGCAGATACATTTATTGAAAACAAAAAAATATCTAATGAATATGTTACAAATTCTGAATCTAGTACTGGTCCATTAGATTTTTCACGTCCGCCTGTAATAAATGATATATTATCTCAAAATGATAATCCAACTGTAGATATTGATCTTACTGGATTTGTTAGGCAAAATGAAGGTTCATCCCTTTCTAATGTTTCTCCTATTTATGGATTACTTCCCATAATACCTGGGAAACCATTATCTGATATATTAGAAGAAGTTGCTGAAAGATGTGCTAGAAGAGCATTAGATGAATTAGATGGTATAGATCCAACTTTAAGATTGGAACAATTATTAAATAAAGCAAATGAACTATGTGCTTCTGGCAATTTTTCGCAATTGAGAACCATAATAGATAAAATTCAACAAGCAAAAAGAGATATTGTTTATGACGCAATATCAGAAATAACTGACCCTTTACAGAGAATTGCAAAATTACACGATATGTTAGTTGATTCTATTAATACTGGTGCTCAAGATTTAGTATCAGAGATATCTGCATTAATTTCAGTTGAAAAATATAGAAGTCTATTGGATGGGTTGGATCAATTAGATCCAAGAAAAGCAATCAATTTAATAAATGAAGAGATACGAAGACTAACAGATTTGGGTCAATTTGAACAAATACCTCAATTAATAAATGCTATTAATATAATTCAAAGTCAATTTGCAGAATTTGAATCTGTTGTTAATAATGTTTTTCAGGAAATAAGTGTATTATTAGATCAACCTGAAAAGTTTATAGAAGATATAAAAAATAGAATTAGACAAGCATTAGATCTTGGTAGATATGATGAAATACAGCAAATAATTGCAGCATATGATTCTTTCAGAGATCAAGTTGAAGGTATTCTGGATGAATTAGATCCACAGGTTGCATTACAAAAAATTGTAGGATTGGCAAATGAAGCACTTGCCAAATTGGATATTTCACGTTATAATAGATTATTGGAAAACTTAGCTAATCGTGTTTGTGACCAAGATTTTGGAATATTACCAGAATTACCAAGTGGAGATGAATTGTTAAATTCTATTAATGTATGAAATTTTTAATTTCCTCTGATGACGATTTAGAAAAAATAAAAAGGGTTATTCCTTATTGTAATAGATCTTTATCCAGATTAAAAAAATCTATAAAAAATAAAAAAATACCAGAATTAAGAATAGCAATTGCTCAACTAGAAACTATACCTATAGAACTTAATATTAATACCAGATTAGAAAAAACATGGGGCCTGACGACCATATATCAGAGAGTTTATATAATAGATAGATTCTATTTAACTTTATCATCTGAAATTTTTGACTTTGGCAGAAAAATGACATATGAAATTATATCGCATGAAATGTCTCACTTATTAGAATTTTCTTTGAGAAGAAAAAGTGATCATGGAAAAATATGGAAACAACTACATTTGTGGATGGGTGGTTCAGGGACTTCGACTATTGATGAGGATAAATTTGAATGACGAAAATTTTATTTTTAGGTGATGTCCATGGATATTGGGCGAGTTTATTACTTGCTATGGATTATGGAGTTAATTCCCTTGATGTAGATTGTATAATTCAAGTAGGGGATTTTGGATTCTATCCAGGACATATAAAATCTTTAATTAATTTTAAAACTAAATACGGGTTTAAAGATTTTCCTATTCATTTTATAGACGGAAATCATGAAGATCATGTTTATTTGTATAAATCTAATAAGAAAAAGCTAAAAGAAAATAATATATTTTATCATCCAAGAGGGTCAATTTTAGATATAGAAGATAAAAAATTGGATTCATGGGAGGTGCATTCAATATAGATAGACCACAGGAAATTTTTGTTTTAGAAGAGGAAAATGGCCTAGTTCAAAAAAATATATCAAATTATCCTTTATGTCAAGATATAGATTTATTTTCTAAAAAATTAAATGCTTTAGGAGAACCTATTGATATAATGATTACTCATGGCTGTCCTGGAGGAATAGGGGTTGGAATTAAAGGCCATAGATGTTTTGTGAATACGGCTCAGAAATTTATCAAAGAACCCGGTCATTCACCTGTAATCTATAATTTAGGAGATGTGGGAGAATATCCCTTGACAAAGTTATGGAATTCGTTAAACTTCAAGCCAACACAATGGATATTTGGTCATTATCATACTATTTCATATAGTTATATAGACAGATGCACTTTCCGTTGTATAGGATGTTGTGATACTAGATTTGGTAATATTCATTTTTTCATATATGATACAGAGTCAAATTGGCTCTCTGAAGTGAAGGTATAACATGATATTAGTAGATTATTTAAATGATAATTTTCCATTTAATGGTTCTTGGACTAATTCTGAGATTATGAAACATTTTATGGAAACCTTTGGCGTAAATGTAAAGCAGGAAGAAGATTTATATCTATTCAAGTACGGAATGCTTGAAGCTAAATGGACTCAACCTATTACTCATGTTTGTCGTGGTCTTATTATCCGTAACACTTCTGATGGGTGGAAGATTTGTTCATATCCTTTTGATAAATTCTTCAATCAAACTGAGGGATATTGTCCAATCAGCAAAGAAAAAGTGTTCAATGATGCAGTTGAAGACTTGAGTTTCATTGAGAAGTGTGATGGTACTTGTATCCAGGTTTGGTGGGATGATTCCCTTGAGATTTGGAGGGTATCGACTCTTGGATCTATTACTACTACTAATGTTCATGATTCTCTTTTGACTTTTGAGGATTTATTCTGGAAGATTTTTGACAATGAAAAGAAGATAGAGTTAGTCCCTGGTAGAACTTATCTATTTGAACTTTGTTCAGTATTAAATCGTGTTGTTACCCGATATGAAACTGATCGTCTATATATGCTTGGAATTAGGGATTTGACAACTTTTGAATTGATTGATTGGGATACTGTTTCTTTCATGACAGATCGATTTGGTGTTCATACTCCAGTAAAGAAGTCGTTCTTGGATATTGGAATTACTGATCTTAAATCTGCTGAGAAGTGGATCGAAGATGAGTCTTCCAAGAAGGAGATCTACGGTGAGTATCCTGAAGGATTTGTAGTTGTTAATGATAAGGGTCCAGTATGTAAGATGAAGAATTCTGGATATTTGGCATTACATCATTCTCTATCTGATGCTGCATGCACTCGCAAGGCTGTGGTACGAGCATTCTTTAAGGGCACTATGGATGACCTCTATGCTGCACTCCCTGAAGAGTTCCAAAAATTTGCAGATAAGTTATCAGATTGGGCATCTAAAATGAATTCTCATTTTAGTAATGTAGTTGCTCCTACTTTTAGAAGTGGGAAGTTCAAAGATAGGAAGGAATATGCTATTTTTGTTCAAGAGTTACCTGAACCTGAAGGTAATTTTAAACCATTCTTTTTTCAGAATCAAGACAAAGTATGCGATAACGATATTAACTTAGGTTCAGCATTCATTGAATGGTTATCACAGAATTTTGAAAAATATATGGATGACTGGAAATCTATGTATGGAAAGGTATACGGAGATGAGTGATCAATTTTGGTCACTCATTTTTTGTTGAAGTATATTTAAATATCAACTACCGCTAAATCTTTAGTTTAGCGGTAGTTGATACTCAAAATTTTGTATTTGACAAACTGTTTTCTCATATTATAATAAGTAGCAGAAAGGACGGCAATTCTTCCGCGAAACTAAAGATTTCGTGGTTTCCTTGCCGACAATAAGATGAATATACAAAAAGTTATTGAATTAGTTATAAAAGAAACTTGGATACCTATTATAGTTACATTAATAGAAATCTTCTCTATTTCTGGAATTATATATCTAATAACTACATTTGTTCCTCATTCCCTTGAAATTATAAAATTAAATTATATTACTTGGACTGTAGTAGTATCTGTAGTTAGATTATTACTGTATAAGAGCAAAGTTTCTGATGATCTAACTCAAACTACCCAAGATGAAAAAAGTGATCACCCTGACGAAGGAAACGACGATTACGTTAATGAATTAATGGTCCCTTTAATGGATTCCCAGGAAATGCCACCAGAACCAAAAAATCCCCCTTCACCAGTAAATGTAAAACCAGGGGTGTATCCTTTTAATCCAACCACAGAATCTGATAATAGAGAGACATCTACCCGTGAATAATGGACAAAAGATAGATAAATCAGTTCTAGAAAATTATGACGACTGGTATATACCTACAGATTTATTATCTATTGAAGTCTTAGATCCTGATGATGACCCCGAAGAAGATATCAAAGATTATGACATCAAATGGTCTCAATTTTTGACCCCTTCTGAACAAGCAAAAGAAACTGATCAAGAAGCTAAAGAAAGAAAACAGGCTATACAAGAACAAGTAGATGCTGGTATTCTTAAATTATCTACTCCTGATTTAAACCAATTGTTAGATACTCCTTTGTTGAATGATGGTCGTTTAAATCCTCATTTAGCAAAGATGGTCAGAGAAAATACCATAAAAAAGAGATTCGAAAAGAAAGTAAATAGTAAGGGTAAAGAAGTAGTCTTACCTAATAGAATGTCAAAATCTAGGCAAAAGAAGATTGGACCTAATGATCCATGTCCATGTGGGTCAGGTAAAAAGTTTAAGAAATGTCATGGTAGAGGTAAGGGATTTATCAAACTTAAATAAGGCACCCAAAAAAGAGTTTGACAATCCTTTTTTCTTCTCTATAATGCAAGCATAACAAACAAAGAAAGGAGAACGCCATGCGTCTTTTGCTCATTATGATCATTCTTATCCCTTCAATTCTTATTGCTGAGGATTCCGCTGAACCTAAACTACCCAGAGGTGCCCAACGTGCTGTTGATAGTTATGAATCTGATATGAGGGAAGCAGAACAAGAATACCTTGAAACTGTGAAGAAACTTCAGGATCGCCTTAAGGACAAACTCGAATACGAAGTCAAACGTATGAGATTGAATGATGACGAAGAAACTTTGGTTGATAAAATTGTTAAAACAGAAGATGAAAAGGTGAAGGAAGCATTGTTTACTATCGCATCTGATGATGTCAAGGAAGCTGTGAATGTCCGAGCCAAGTTGAGTAGTCTAATGAATAAAGGTGTTGCTACAGATTTTCTTGGTAATATCATTAAACCAGAAAAAGAGAAAAAGAAAGAACTCGTAATCAAATCTGCAAAATGGGGACTACCTGATGGAACTATGATTGATGTTACTCAAAATATCAAAAGTAAAGTTAAAAATAATACTTTAGTTTTCGATGTGGAATCTGGCCATGAAACCTTGGGTAATCCTGCTCCAAGAATCATTAAGACCCTAGTAGTTACTTATACAGTTGGGGGAAAAGAATCGACTGTTTCGTGGACCCAAACTCAGGGTGTGCTTAAGATTAACACAAAATAAATTAGACATTGTGCTGAGAATATTACTATTGTTTTCTTCTCAGCACAATTTCTATTGGGATTCTTCTCTTTTTTAATCTTCCATATATGATATCATGCGTGTCTGACAACTTGTTTAGAAACTCAGAAAACATTTCATAATTTTCATATAAATTATGAAGTTCCATACTTATCTGAAACATACTCTTACAGAGGTCTATATCATTTAAAATGGAAACTTCACACCCTTCACAGTCAAGCTTAAGGAAGACTTTCTTCGATAAATCGATATTATAATCTTCGATCAAGGTTCGGATTGTCTTGGATTTACAAGTTTCGCATGATTTTGAATTGTTATCAGTTCTGGTTTTGTTTTGACCTATGTTTCTTTTAGATATCTTTTCTATAAATAAATCTTCACCATCAGAATGCCAAATTCCAGAATTTTCGATATGTATACCTGTGCCTTTTAAATTATGAGATAGAAACTTAAATGTAGTGCTGGTCGCTTCAACTGCGACAATCTTGGCAGTTGGGAATAAAAACTTACAACTAAATGAAACTTCACCTAGGCACGACCCAATATCAATAACACTACTAATATCTTTTGGTAGATCGAATATTCTATAATTATCATTTTCTATCATTGATAGACAGTTTGGATGTCGAGATAATCCATCAAATCTTCGATTGATTTCTTTATATATATCATCCTTCTGAGACTTAATCACTTCTTTAGCTCTAGTCTGTATAATAGATTTATGTTTTAAGTTTGACCAAACTAACCATTTAGTTAGTTGAAATAAGTTAATTTCACTTTTAAGGAATATTTTGTCAATTGCCCCATAATATTTCTGGCTGATTTCTAAGACTCTACTTTTGTTGTCTTTATGGACAATATATCCTTGCACTCCAGTAAATTTTGTTGGCTTTCTAATCAAAGAAAAGTCATCAGTTTTAAACTTTTTATTGCATTTTAATTGAATAACATCAGGAGATTCAGAATCGAGGATCTCGACTAATTGTTCAACATAAACGTTAAACTCTGAGCTTACGACAATATCATCTTCTAATATCATACAATGATCATCATATTCCATTGATAACTTTATGGCATTTCGATGGGCTAAATATGCACCAACAGTTCCAAGATTCTTTCTTGACTTTTGTCCAATATATCTTCTATCATTAAAATCATCAGGAAACGAATCTACGAATACAGCTTCTGAGAATATAACATCAGTTATTCCAAATCTATTTAATGATTCTATGGATAACTTTTTTCTTTCTGGGTATTGATCTGAACAAATCATTATATATTTCATTATGACAACTCCATCACTCTATTATAGAACTTATCGTTTATTTCTCTACATTCCTGTAATGCTTCAGAATATGATCTGGAGGGAATTGATAGAGCATCTGATAAACCATCGATATATGTTGGTTGATATTTCAAGGTTCTAATCTTGCTATTCAATTCATTAGTGACATATACGTTTTTGCCAAGCAAAGTGGCCCAATACATACCATGATATGAATTGGTGATGACATTTGCACCAGATCCAATATGAAGTAATGCATTATTTATGGTATCACCCTTATTGGACATCACTGGCATATTCAATTGACGAGCATAGTCTCTTAGAGGCTTAGAATGATGCTCATATACAACAAATTCGTGCTTCTCTTCGTGGGGATAGTCGAACATATGATGTTTGCAGCTTGGACATGGAACCCACTCATAAGGACAACCTTCCACAACATCACGAATTCCAATCAATGAATTATCTATACCATCAAATACTAGTTTGTCTTCACGTTCGATTAGCTTTCGAATTCCGACTCCCCATGCTACCAGATTTTTGTATGATCTGATATGCTTGAAATGATTTCGTATAAAGAGCCCTCCCCCAACGATATACGTTTCGTCATGTGAATAATGGACATCTTTGATGTTTTTGACTTCTATCTTTGAAACGTCTCTATCAAAGAAGTCATAATATTGAAAAGGAGAACAATTGGTATCGCCAATGTTTTTCGATGAAAATCTGCATATAAAATTAAGTCTCATGATATTCCAATATATCTTTTATGTATTTCATAGTAACCAACCCTTTACACTCAGTATCAATTTTGACATGCGAGTATCTAGATTTAAGATATGTTATTCTACAACAAAGTTGGTCATCAGTCAATCCAAGATCATCTCGGGTTTTCAGTACACCAGTTAACCAATCAAAACAATACTCAGTCAATGCAAATGATGCACCAGCATTTAAGTACGTTAGAGGATCATGAGTCTTATGTTTCTCATATTCTTGTTCATAAATATGCTGCATCCCAGCGTTTTTTGTTGTCTTTCTTTGATATCCTGCTTCAGCAGAATGAAGTACGCCACACTGATAATATTCTAATGCGTTTCTTAACTGATCCATATCACCATTTAGAAGCACATCATGAGCATCAAGCATTAGTACATATTTCGTTTTGATTAGATCCATATTCTCTAATATACTTTCTTGCTTTCTAAACCAGTAAAATTCTTTTTCATTCTTTGTTAAATTATAGTGAGGAATTCCAAGGTGGTTTAATTGAGTTTCTAGAGTAGTAGTATCTCTATTATTGTTCCATGTTACTATCGTAATGTCGTCATTAAAGTTGTCGATTTGAAGTTTTTTGTAATTGGATTTCAAGAATTTCCAAATAGGATATTTTCTACTGCTACCGTTGGCATGTATAACTACTGGAGTCGTATTCGTTTTAATGTTTTTGACTATCATCGTGTGATATCCTTTTCAAAATACTTTCAGGGAGTTTGCCATCAGAGTTGATACATTCTTGAAGTATACAGTCTATTTTCTTGGAATGTCCAAGTAGACATCCTTTGGATGCAATTCTTTTCTTATATCCTTCTACAAAAGAGCTAGTCCATCTATAGTGCTTAACATCTAATATACCAGGCTTTATATCTGGGATGAGGGATGTCTTTTTGTTTCCTATTATTGGTCTATGGTGAGCTTGATCTTCTATGTAATATGGAAACTTGGTAAAACATACTTTACCTGCCATACCAAACCCAAACTTTCTAACTGTCATTTTATTCAATCTTAAACAAAATTGATCTTGTAATTCTTGATTTATATCAACTTTTTCCAGTCGTTTATTATTAGAGATATACTCTCTAAGTTTTCCCATAACACAATTGTACCCAATACACTCGCTTTCTATGAACTCTTTAAATGTTTCAGTTTTAGTGTCTATAAATTCGTCACCATCTGCATATACAAACCAATCATTAGTATCATATGTTTTTGTTGTAGAGTCAATAATATCCTTATATAGCTTTACTTTAATATCATAAAATGGAATACCAAATACTGTTTCAATCGGAGTTATTCTATAATCATTCATTATTTCTATATATTGTGATATATTAACATCAGTATTTTCATTCGAGTGTAATATGATATTGAATACATCAACACCTTTGTTCTTATAGTATCGCAGAAAATGTCGAAATAAATTTGGATCTTGTACATATGGGTCGCACCCAATGAAGCTATACAATACAAGTTTCATTTTTCCAACCTATCCACTACATATTGAGGCAATACCCCTTCATTCTCAATACAATCTTTAACTAATTTATCAACTTTAGATTTACCAATCAACTTATTTCTTTCATGGGCCAATCTATTTTGATAGTTGGTTATTAACTGTGATGTCCATCGGTAGTGATCAACATATAAGAACCCATTTTTAATATCAGGAATTAAAGTTTTTCCTTCTGATGTTCTAACGCTTGGCCGGTGATGTCCTTGAGATGATAAATAATGAGGATAACGAGTAAAACATACTTTTCTGGATGTACCAAATCCAAGTTTCATACTAGATCTTAAATCTAATTTTAAAGGAAATTGTTCTGACAGGTCTGAGTCAAAACTAACAGGTTTTAATTTATGGTCCAATGATATTCTTTCTCTTAATCGACCAAGAACACAGCTATAATCAGAGCAAATATATTGAAGATATTCCTTAAATGGTATACCGCAAGTATTAATAAATTCATCGCCATCGGCGTAAACGAACCAATCTCCTTCTTTGTGGGTTTCAAATTCAGAAATTATTGTATTCTTGTACATACTTCGTTTGACATCGTAATATCGTTTTCCATATATGGTTTTAAATGTAGGTATTTCAAATTCATCCAATATAGATTTAAAAATATTTACATTTTCTTCTGTAGGTTCATTAGAATGTAATATTAAATTAAATTTATCAATTCCCATAGATTTATAGTATAAAAGAAAATGCCGAAATAAATTTTCATTCTGTATATATGGATCACAACCAATAAAACTATATAATATTAACTTCATTTTATCCTTTCAAAATTTTCATTAATTTTTTATCTTTAGTTCTTCTATACCAATCTTTAACATCACAAATATTATTTCTATAAATTTCGTTCCAATATGTTAACCAATTTTTAGGATTTAAATCATGTAAATTTCCTAAACAATGTTTATTTTTTGGAAAAGTTAAAATCGAACATTCATTAAAATTATCTTTATCATTATATATCACATCATCAATTAAAGGTATATCAAATATATCACACAAAATACTATAAGATGAAGAACAAGAATCTTTTAATTCTTTAATTGCTTTATTTGTTAATTCATTCCATTTATACATAAATAAAGAGTCTTTACTGAATCCAAATACACATGGATCGACTGAACGAATATTTTTATTTTTATCAATTAGATTAGGAATTATTTTTTTCCACATTCTTAAATCCCTAGAAAATCTAAATCTAATATTTAAACTATTAACGCCAATAAATTCATTGGTTTTTATTAGGTTAAATATATATGAAATATCATTTAATACTATAGTATCGATATCTATATATATCGTATTATTGAAAGGAGTAATATTATGCAAATCAGATTTTTTACATTCTGATTGGACTGAGATCATTTTACAATTATATTTTTCGCATATTTTTTTACAAATATAATTACTGTGTTCACCAACTGATAAAATGCATATACTCCCATTATAAACTTTTCTTAATGAATGAATAGATGTTAATAATCTTGGTAAATAAATAATATCATTATTACAATATAAAATACCATTTTCATATTCAAAACTTGTAGGTGTATATTCTTTATAATTTTCAAGAGAATATTCAACATCCTGTTTAATATATTCTTCCATGCTTTCTTCTAGAAGTCTTTCATTTCTTTTTCTATCATACATGCCTTCAGTTCTTTCATTTTCAATATCCGGCATAAACTTAATTGCTTCATTTAGACATTCTGCAAAGTCTTTGAATGGGAATGATTTAAGATTTGACTCAGGGTTACAGTTAAATACATTAAAATCATTTTCAATTAGTTGATCTTTGATTGCATCAAATCTAATATTTAATGCTTTATATGTGGCAGTATTACCATTTATTGATCCATCATGTCTACTCTGATCAAAGTGATATGTATTATTTTCTGACATACTGAAATCGCAACCTAAAAGATAAACATTTTTAATTCCAAGTTCATAAAGGATTCTTATTGCAGGAAGCATTACACTTCTTTTACCATCTACTCCTTCCGAACATTTAACTTTTGCTTCACTTCCCCATGAAAAAAACGGATTCGTTAAAAAAGTATCTTTATCAAATTTACTTTGTATTCCATAATAATAAACATTTGGACATGATGAAGTTTTTATATTCGTCATTTCCCATTCTGGAGGACCATTATTCCATATAGTATCAAATTTTTTTCCTGTAGGAGTAAATTTTTGTATTTTAGGATCTAACCATATTGATTTCATAAAATTAGCAGGACTGTCAGAAGAACACCATAAATTAGGTCTAAATGTTTTAACTGAATTATTTACTGCCATTGTTATAAAACCTGGCAAGTTTAGAGCTTCCTTACCAGTATATATTTTGTCATTTATTTTAAGTTTCTTATTTAATATATCAATAAAAGAAGGACCTCCACATATTAAAAATGCAGACATTCCTTCCATTGATCCATTTATAGGAATTATATTATTATTTGAATCAAATATTTTTCCGTTATAATTCCTAGAATTTTTTAATTTTAAATATCGGTCTTTCATTTAAATATTATATGGTCGTATATTCAGTTTTCAATAACTTTCATATAATTCGAAATCTTCTTTAAATTTTTTCTCTATTATTTTTTTGGATTCGTCATTCAAGAAATCATTATAATTATTACTTCGACCTTCTTTATATTTAAATTTTTTTAATTTATTCAATCCCTTGTCTATTAATATATCAACTGATTCTTTTAAATTTTCATATTTAAATATATCATTTACTAATATTTTAGTTTTTTCACTATCTTTAATAAAATAAGATTGACTATAAAAATGTTCTACAAATTCTATATTGTATGTATCTATCCATTCAGAAAGACCAGAATCAAAAATTTTGCAAAATTTATTAATATGTTCTATTTTTGAAAATAAACAAGCACTTACAAACCTTGAATAAGGATTTCTTATAAAACAGAAAGAATAACATTTATCAAATTCTTGTTCATGTTTATTTCTAATCTTATATGATGGAGTATGAATATTATAATTAACTGATGTTTTTAATATACTTTGTATATATCTGCCTGACGTTTTAGGTATATGAATAAAAATAGGTTTATAATCTATTATATTAAAATTCGAATTTCTAATTCTTCTGTTATTAATGTTATTACCTTTATTACGTCTTAAAACTATATTTTCTAAATATTCAAGACGTTCTATAATGATTTCATTTGTTGTCATTTTAAAACCCTTGGTAATCAGTAATAGTTGTTGTGAAATATCGCCATGGTAAACTTCCTAGTTCCCCATTCGTATAAAAATATCGGATATAAGCAGTAGGTCTATTTTCAGAAATGAATTCAAAATAATTCTCAAAATCTCCGGTTTGAGAATAATATGTTGTCCAATCAATATCACCTTGATTCATATCTAAACTAACCAATGTTGTGCCATTTATTGTTATGGTAAGTATTGCATTTTCCATATTTAAATTTATATCATATGGACCTTGACCATTAAAAATTTCAATAGTGTCTTCATCAAATAAAAATTCTACAAAAAAATCCTCAGAACTAGGACTATGTGAAATACGATATCGGAATTCAACACCAGTGATTAGATTATCTGCCCCAGGAAAACCAGTACCATCCTGTATGGCTTTCCAATCCAACACAATTCTGGGAGTAGATATAACGTCACTAGAAAATAGTTGAGTGAATCCATCACCTGCATAAAAATATGACCTTTGAAAATCATAATAGTCACCAGGATATGGTTGATTAAATGAATTTAAATCATATGTATGGAATGTAAAACTTATATCATTAAGAGGGCCTTCTTTTACATAATAATCGTCTGGTAACTCTGCTGTCATCCAGGCTTCTTGATAATCTGTAGAATATGATGTTGGAGGATTTGATGATACATCAAACGTAAAAGTACCACCACTTAGATCATAAGTAAGAGCAGTACTAAAGTTGGAATCAAAAGAACCTGAAGTTAAACTACCTACTACTTCGTTTATAGGTTCTTTTCCACCCACGATCTGTTCATCATCGAAATCCCACGCCATGATTGAAATTGTTTCTTCACTGGATGAACTAGAAGAAGAAGAATCTGAACTAGAAGAAGAAGAATCTGAACTAGAAGACGATTCGGAACTAGAAGACGATTCGGAACTAGAAGACGATTCGGAACTAGAACTCGATGAATCTGAACTAGAAGATGAATCTGAACTGGAACTAGAAGATGAATCTGAACTGGAACT
>Ga0102941_1000493_pt1 | contig 18366 bp, 14 predicted proteins | sample SalPonR2_C_D2_MG_FD_79281 | JGI IMG/M metagenome (GOLD analysis project Ga0102941, IMG submission 79281) | Salt pond soil microbial communities from South San Francisco under conditions of wetland restoration - Salt Pond MetaG R2_C_D2_MG | ecosystem: Environmental > Aquatic > Marine > Intertidal... | reverse complement strand
TTTCTTTGAAGCCTTCTACCTGGCCGTGGCCAAACATAGGTAAACCCGGAAGAGTCACCATCATTGTACATACGCCAAAATACTTATCATCTGCTCCGAATTGAGCATGCGCAGTTTCTTCATCGGGATTATTCATGAAATTAACATATCTCTTCAATATCTGAGGATCGAACTCTAAAACATTTTTAATAGAATCTCTATATTTTTGATTATCTTCATTTTTCAACATATCCATAAAGGCACTATTATAAACTCTATGCATACCCAGGGTGCGAACAAAATAACCTTCCATCATCCAGAATGCTTCGGCAAGCAGGAGTGTATCCGGTTCTTCTTCTTTGACTCTATCTACAACTTCGCGCCAAAACTCCTCAGGAAACCATTCATTAAATTCTTCTTTAGTCATACTGTGCTCAGTACGAGAAGGAATATCGCCTCCTGCTCCTGGTTGAGGAAACCAGAGTCTATGATAATGTTTTTTTGCCAAAGTCATAGCAGCATCAAACCTGATTACATCAAATTTCTGGGCTACATGCAAAATTGTCTGAATTACAGCTTCTCGAACTTCTTCTTTGAGATAATTTAATTGGGCTGTATCGTTCCAGGGCATACTGGTTCCATCATTTCCATGATAAATATATCTGACATCCCCGGTAGAATTATCAACTCTTTTAAAAACTACTGCTGCATCACTTTCTTCATAATAATGATCTTCTATATAGATACTAACTCTGTCATCTTCGCATAGATCCGCTCCCTCAAAGGAATAGCCCGGAAAAGGCGGATGGTCTTCATAAATAAACCAATCCGGATGTTCTATAACCCACTTTCCATCGATACCTACATGATTAGGCACCATATCACCACACAATCTGATCCCTCTGGAACGCGCTCTATTTCGCAAATTTTGAAAAGCCTTTTCCCCTCCTAGGTCTTCTGCAATCACATAATCATAGAGAGAATAGGCTGAAGCCACTGCATCTTCTTTACCCATAATTTGTTTTATTTTTTGAGAAGCTTTACTCCGTTCCCAGAGACCTATTAGCCACAAGCTCTTGAACCCGCGCTGGGCTAAAAGGTCTAACTCTTCATCCGGAATTTCATCCAGATTCGTTATAGTACGATCATATTTTTTAGATAATTGATGGAGCCAGACATAGGTGTTTTTGGCTATTATCACAACATTTGGCATCCAGTCTAAATCCTGACTAAACCTTTCATATTCTTCGCTTAATTTATCAAACTTTTGAATCAAATTTGGCCCTGGACCCAGTCCACGAAGCTTGGTTTCTTCTTTTATAAAATCTACTCCCCTCAATATTTTATAAAAATAATCACCTAATAAATCCCCCCAATTCCTGCGAATCCAATCTAATTGACCTTCAATAGAATGAGGGACGGCTTTGAAAGGCGCCATTAACATCTCAACCAAACTCTGATTCTGGGGACCAAACCGGGGTTTTTTATTGAAAAATTTTTGAATATCTTCTAGAACTGTATTATAGGGAGTGACCCTTTCCAGCTGTTCATCATTAAACAATTCCAAATAATCAGAAAAAGCAGGATTTTTATTTGAGAGCCAAACCAGAATTAATTCCTCTACAGACAAAGAGGTTAATTGCTCACTGGATTGTTCTTCTATATATTCTCGTGCTGATTTATTATTCTTATATATTTCTAGAGGTGGAAATTCTTCTAAAAATATCTCCAGTAATTTATTTAATTTATCCTTTTTATATTTATCTGTTAATTCTTGATACAATTCTTTAAAAACATTCTTATCTTTTTCATCTACATATTTTTCTATAATAAAATGAGAAATTTCATGGATTAAACCGATTCCATTAATCTCAGCAGCACTGACTGCATTTTCTGGAAATTCAACCACATTTCTTTTTTTATTGATTCGCTCAGCAAATTTTCGCACAGAATGATAATTGGTAAAAACCACTTCTCCTCTTTTAGTGAAAAGTTCTTCCTCAAAATCATATTTATCACGAGCATTTTTAGAGATTAAAAAATGTTTTGTTTCACTTTTATCAATCATATTCTCTCCCATTATATCACAATTATTTTGAGCTCAAAGCTATTGATAATTTCTGAAACTTAAAATTAATAAAAGCAGGATATTAATTTTACCAATAAAGATAATTAATTCAATATATTTATTTTTGCTATTTACCTTCATAATCGTTAAAATAATTGTCAGTGTGAAAAAAGTAATAAGTCAAATAAAATTATTCTAAATGAACACAATCTAATAAATCAAAAAGGGTTCAATATGCTAAAGAAAAACTTTACCTATAAAATTCTTGCCGTCTTCTTTTTAATTAGTTCAGCCTCAGCTTCCCAAAATGTGATTCTCAATCATTGGCTGCGAACTTCTCAACTAACCCTTTCAGCCCCGGCTTTTGATAAAAATAGGGGGAAGAAAGGCATCGCAGACTTTTTGAACTTACAACATATTCAATTTAAGAAATTAGAACCTAAAGCAAATAAGGAATTTAACTGGCCCAATAAAGCTACAAAATGGACAAAAACTGACACTTCAGAAAAAGTCGTCTCTTTTAATTTCACCAAAAATACTCGAAAACTAGAATATCTGGCTACCTATCTCAAAACAGACAGGTGGCTCCAGGGTGAATTAAAAATATCCTCTAGTTTGCCTCTTAAAATCTGGCTAGATGACAAATTAATACTGACTAAATGTTCTCCTGGTAAACCTTCTGAAGAATCGACTTCAAAATCGGTTCCAGTCAATTTAACAACTGGAACTCACAAACTAATCCTAAAAGTCGTTAAACCGGAAAATTATCCAACCAATTCTGCCTTACAAGCAGAACTACAAATTGATAAAAATCATCAAAAATTTTTGCAAAACATTATTACACCAGAGTATACCATGGATCTTGATAAGGTAATCAACGTTCCCAGAATATCAGATGTAGTACTCTCTGCGAATGGGAATTATTTTACTGTTATAAAATCACAATTGGATTCATCAGATAAACAAAAGTGGATTGAAATAAGAAATTATGCCAATGGTTCTTTAAACCGCACTATAAAAAGATCAAACAAAATTACTGATTTTAAATGGGCACCTCAGGGACACACTTACTCCTATCTCACCCATTCAAAAGGCAAAACAACATTATGGATTAATGATATGGATCAAGGAACTTCTGAGAAATTAATTCAAGATCAAAAAAACTTTAAATCTTATACCTGGGTCAAAGATAGCAAGAGTATCATTTATACACTTTCTAATAAAACCCAAAATAAAGAAAAAAAAGTCACTCGTTTGGAGCATCTCTCGGATAGAATGCCCTCCAATCGATCAAAAGATTTTCTTTACCAAGTTTATATCCAATCTGGCAATCAAAAACGGTTAACTAAAGGTGATTTGTCTACCAATTTGATGGCAGTCAGTCCGCGGGGGAACAAGGCCATTATCAGCAGGAAATACACCACTGACTATTCCAAACGGCCTTTCTATTATAAGGCTTATTATTTGCTCAATCTAGAGACAATGAAAACTGATTCACTATTTGAAAGTAAATGGTTGAATACAATTGATTGGGCGCCCGGGGGAAACAAATTGCTAATCACCGGAGGAGCTTCTACATTTGACCGCCAGGGAGTCAATTTACCGCAGAATAGAACACCCAATGAATATGATATTCAAGCTTACCTATATAATTTGCAAAATCAAAAAATAACTCCGATTTCTAAATCTTTTTCTCCGTCAATCATATCAGGAGAATGGATCAGTAAAAATAAAATATTTTTCCGGGCAAATGACCGTTCAAAAATCAAATTATTTCAATACAAATCACAAAAAAATAATTATAGAGAAATCGACTCAAAAATAGAAACAATTGATGGATTTGACTTTGCTGATAATAATAGCCAAAGGGCGCTTTATTTTGGTTCAAGTGCGGCAAGTCCGACCCGAATCAATAAGCTGACTTTCGGTTGGGGCAATAAAAATGAACTACTAGCCCAACCTTTACAAAAATATTATCAAAATACAAAATTAGGTCGGGTCAAAAAATGGACTTTTAATAATAAAGACGGAATAGAAATAGAAGGGAGAGTACATTATCCTCCTAATTTTGACAAATCCCAAAAATATCCCTGCATAGTCTATTATTATGGAGGAACGATTCCAACTACACGAGACTTTCGCGGCACTTATCCTAAAAATTATTGGGCAGCTAATGGATATGTGGTTTATGTTTTACAACCAAGTGGTGCAATCGGCTTTGGGCAACAATTTTCCTCACATCATATTAATGAATGGGGTACCAAGGTACCACAAGAAATCACCACAGGAGTCAAAAAATTAATCCAAAATCATTCTTTTATTAAAAAAGATGCAATCGGTTGTATTGGAGCATCCTACGGTGGGTTTACGACTGAAAAGTTAATTACAGAAACCGACATGTTTTCAGCTGCGGTTTCACATGCAGGCATCAGTTCTATTGCCGGATATTGGGGAACTGGTTACTGGGGGTATGAATACAGTTCGATTGTGAGTCCAAATAAATATCCCTGGAGCGATACAGATTATTTCATAAAAAATAGCCCCTATTTTCAGGCAGATAGTATAAATACACCTCTTCTTTTAACCCATGGTAGAAACGACCACAATGTTCCACCCGGTCAGAGTATACAATTATACACTGCCTTAAGTATTCTCAATAAAAATGTGGAATTAATTCGCATAAAAGGTCAGGGTCACCACATTACTGAACCTAAACGTAGAAGAATGTGGACTAAATCAATCATGGCCTGGTTTGACAAACAATTAAAGGGGCAGGACGCATGGTGGAATCATATTTACAAAGATTAATTTTTCATAACTCAATTATTTTTGACCCTACACAATCATGATTGCGAATCTCCGGTAACTGATCCTGTATAATTACATAAAAAAACACGGTTTTTAAGTGGTCTTATTAATTTTAAGTAATCTTTAGAGTTTCATTACCTCGAAAAAATTTTAGAAGATTATTGATGAGATTTCTGATAATCTCAATTACAGGTCAGCGGTGAAGCAAAAGGGATTCTATTGAACTTTCTGGGTTAAAGTGTTTGAGATATGAGAACTTCTTTTTAACTTTCCTGTTTGCAATTTAAACTAATAATCAGGAGGTAAGAAAGATGAAGGTTTTAACTATAAATTCTGGTAGCTCCTCAGTCAAGTACCAGCTTATCAGGCCAGAGACTGAAGAAGAACTCTGCCATGGACAGGTAGAACGAATAGGAATTGATAATACCAAAATCAAACACAGTAATGATGATCAGGAAGCTGAAAAGCACCTTGATATTGAAGATCACGAAGGGGCAATAAACAGCATTCTGCAAATAATTACTGATGATCAGGTTGGTCCTCTTGATGACCTTGATGAAATTGATGCTCTGGGGCATAGATTGGTTCATGGTGGTGACAAATTCAGTGAATCAATCAAGATTGATGATGAAGTTATGGATACCTTATACGAATGCCGAGACTTTGCCCCTCTACACAATCCTCCTAATATAAAAGGAATAGAAGCGGCAGAGGAACAATTACCTGACAAGCCTAATGTAGGAGTATTTGACACTGCTTTTCATTCTGATATTCCTGAAGAAGCATACCTATATGCTATTCCATATAAATATTATCGCGAAGATTCAATTAGAAGATATGGTTTTCATGGAACCAGTCATTATTATGTTTCCCATCAAGCAGCCGATATTCTAGATCAAGACATTGAAGACATGAAAATAATTACCTGTCATCTGGGTAATGGAGCCAGTGTGGCTGCTGTCAAAAATGGTAGATCAATTGATACATCAATGGGTTTCACTCCACTCGAAGGATTGGTAATGGGAACAAGAACCGGTGACATAGATCCTGGTATAATATTTTACATTGCTGAACAGGAAGATATGACACTGGAAGAAGCCAATGATTTCTTCAATAAAAAATGTGGTGTCCTGGGGTTGTCGGAGGATACCAGTGATATGCGTGACATTGAAGAAAAGGCATTTGATGGTCAAGAGCAGTATCAAACCACCCTTGATGTTTATCACTACCGCATTAAAAAATATATTTCAGCATATACAGGGATAATGAACGGAGTAGATGCCATTGTTTTTACTGGCGGAGTAGGTGAAAACTCAGATTATACACGCGCTGAATCTGTCAAAAATATGGAAAATTTAGGAATTGAAATAGATCACGACAAAAATAACGGAGTTCGAGGAGAAACTGCTATTCTTAGTAGTGATGAATCGAATACTGATATTCTAGTTATCCCAACTAACGAAGAGCTGGTGATTGCAAAAGAGACCAAAAGAGTTTTAGAAGAATAAATAGATATAATTTTTTGCTGTGATTAGATGATTTATAGTGCGCTATAAAAGTAGACTCATTTTTATTTACTCTAATTTCAAACATTCAAAATTGGGAGGGGATGATCGAAAACACATCATCAAATAATCTAAGTAAAGACGATCTAAACTATACCCTGGGATTACTTCTCTTTTTTGTTGCGCTGGGTAGTATAATTTTAATCACAGAAAGCAACAGGACTCTTTTTCTCCATCTCAATCAGGTTTCAAATTTAACAGGCGAGATGATCTGGCAGTGGATAACTGTATTAGGAGATGGTTTTCTCACAGCAATTATTCTGCTCCTTTTTATTAATCGCAGGCCTAAAATTGCCTGGAGTTTTGTATTGTCTACAGTTATTTATATGATTATTTTACATTCCTTAAAGGATGGCTTGGGCGTAAAAAGGCCTCCTGGAGTGTTACCTCATGATAGTTTCAACATTATAGGCCCTAAACATTCCAGTGGATCCTTTCCTTCCGGCCATACAACTACCATTTTCACTCTGCTATATGTAATTGTACTGGACTACAAAAATAAAACCGCTCGCATATTACTCCCTCTTCTAGCTCTCTTGATTGGGTTTGGCCGTATTGCGGTTGGAGTTCACTGGCCTCTTGATATTTGTGGAGGAGCTTTGCTGGGAATAATTTCTGCTTATCTTGGTTACTGGCTGGCTGGAGTGACTGAATGGGGATATTCCCAAACCGGAAAAATAATTTTTTATCTTCTTTTAGTTCCAGGCTGTATATATATGTTACTTTTTTATTCGACCGGATATTCCGGAGCTTTTTATTTTACTCGCGCAGTAGGTAGTTTTTGTTTAATATATTGGTTAGTAGATTTCCTGAGATATAGAAATATTCTTTGAGTGCAAAATTTATTAGATTCTATTTTCAATCAGTTTTTGACTATATATCATATAATTTATATCTCAAATAAAAATTAAATTATCAATAAGTTATGTATTAACCAAATTTATCCATAATTTTGTTGTCCGATTTGTCCATTATGAAACTTAATTAAAAGTGATTTATGAAAACATTTTATAGAATGCTAAAATTTGTTAAACCCTACTGGAAGATATTGGTAGGGGGATTTATAGCAGCCTTAATCTATGTTCTCTTAAATCAGGCCTCGATCTGGTTTTCCGCCTCCTTTATTAAAGTTATTTTCCAAGACCAGCAACAGCAGAAAGTTGAAAAAGTTAAGGATGTCAAAGGCCAAGATAAGCAATCTAAATCTATATCAGATTCAAAGAACAATTCTCCAATAAATAAAATTCCTGGTTCAGAAGATGTAGAGAATTTAAACACCAGAATAAAAAACTATGTCAAAAATATAATCCAAAAAGACACCCCCAAAGAAACACTTAAATTTCTGTGTTTTCTACTCTTTTTTATCTTCTTTTTTAAAAATATTTTTAGGTTCTTAAAATCCTTATCCATTAAATTTGTTCAGCTTCGACTCATAACAGACATTAGAGACCATATTTATTCTCATCTTCACAAGTTATCCCTTTCATTTTATTCTGAAAATCGTTTAGGTGAAATTCAGTCTATAGTACAAAGAGATGTATCGAAATTAAGAAGAGCCTTAACTGTAGTTTTCAATAGAGCTATCGTGGGTTCCTTGAATATCATAGCCGGAATCACTCTTTTATTTTTAATATCCTGGAAATTGACTTTAATAGCCTTTATCATACTTCCCGTCACAGTTTATATTATGGGAATAATCGGAAAAATAATCAAAAGGAGGAGTGTAAAAAATTCTGAACAGATTGCTGGAGTGATGTCAATCCTGAATGAAACTCTGAAAGGTATTAGAATTGTAAAAGCTTTTGCTATGGAAGAATTCGAGAAAAACAAATTTTTCCGTGAAACTAAAAAATTCTTTAAATTAATGTTTAAAACCGACCGACTTGATGCTCTCTCTTCTCCTTTAAATGAAGTTGTGGGTGTAGCTGTAGGGATTGCTCTACTCTGGATCGGTGGTACCGCTGTGCTGGCCGGGAATGGACTGGCACCCGAAGATTTTATGAGATTTCTAATGTTATTATTCAATATGATGAATCCGCTGAAAAGATTAAATAAAGTAAATATTTTAACCCAACGTGGTATAGCCTCCGGAGAAAGAATTTTTACAATTCTTGACGCAGAGCCCGATATTACAGAAAAAGAAGATGCTATTGAATTACAAAATTTCGAGGATAAAATCGAATACAATCAGATCACCTTTTCATATAATAAAGAGGAGGGACCAGTACTCAAAGATATTGACATCACAGCGCCCAAAGGTGAAGTAGTTGCTTTCGTAGGAGAAAGTGGAGCAGGTAAAACTACACTGGTGGATCTTTTGCCCCGGTTTTATGATCCTAACTCAGGCGCAATTACTATTGATGGTATAGATATTCGTGATTATACCCTGGATTCCCTGCGGCAGAAGATTGGAATAGTTACCCAGGAAACGATTTTATTCAATGACAATGTAAGAAATAATATTGCCTATGGTATAGACGATGTTGACCAGGATGCACTGGAAGAAGCTGCCGAAGCAGCTAATGCCATGGAATTTATTGAAGATCTAGAAAAAGGATTTGATACCAATATTGGTGACAATGGAGTAAAATTATCTGGTGGTCAGAGACAGCGCTTAACCATTGCACGCGCGTTACTGAAAAATCCCCCCATATTGATACTTGATGAAGCTACATCTTCCCTCGATACTGAAGCAGAACAAAAAGTACAAAAAGCGATTGATAGTCTAATGCAACATAGAACTGTATTTGTGATTGCTCACCGGCTCTCAACAATTACTGGTGCTGATAAAATCCTTGTAATGGATGATGGGGAAATAGTTGAACGAGGAACCCATGAAGAGCTATTGGACGATGAAGATAGTCTCTATTCCTACTATTTCAATCTCCAATTCGAGGCATAAAATTAGTATGAACAAAGAAATTTATTTCCATGTTGGTTTAGGGAAAACCGGAACAACTTTTTTACAGCATCGCGTATTTCCACATTTTCAAAATGTGGATTATCTGCAAAGAGGAAAATACCATAATTTTAAGAAAAATATAGAAAAAAATCAGAGTGATAAAATTTTTATTTCGAGAGAATTTGATCGGCAATTAGAACGAGAGGTTAACCGGTTTTCAAACCATTATCCAAATACAAAATCAATAATTGTACTTAGAAGGCATGATAGCTGGATAGAAAGTGAGTATAAAAGATACTTAAAAAGCGGAAAGAACAATACTTTTGATGAATTTCTAGATTTAGATAATGATCAAGGAAACTGGAAAAAAAAGGATGTTTACTTTTTTCCCAAGATAAAACACCTGGAACACAAGTTTGACCATAAACCTCTTGTCCTATTCTTCAATGATCTAAAAAAAAACACCTGGAATTATATAGATAAATTCGCAAAATATATGAATGCAAGTTATAACAAAGGCGATATTAATACACGAATAAAACATAAATCATATAATACTAAACAGCTTAAGATTATACAAAAATTTAATCAAAAATTCATGCCCCAGGGGCCTAATTATTCTGATATATATTTTATCAGAAAAATTCAGCGTTGGTTAAGGATGATACCACGATATATCGTACTTTATTCTGCTATTTTTATACCTGATAATTTTGTATCAGATAAGCCCCTAATCCCACCATCAAAGCTGCAAAGGGTGCGAGAAAAATATTCAGAAGACTGGGAAAAATGCAAAAAATATGCACAAGCCAATAATCCCTTATGAAGTAATGAGATTCTGGAAAAATTTCTCATAATTATCAATCACTCTCTCTATAGTAAATTTGTCTTCAAGCCGTTGTTTGGCATTTTGTATAAATTTTTTTGCGATTTGTGCGTTTTTAAAAATCTTATCTATATAATCAGCTAATAAATTAATATCATTATCATCGAATAAAAGTCCAGTATGATTATGTACTATTAAATCCGGATTACCCATTGCATCGGTTGCTATAATAGGAACTTCCATATACATAGCTTCCAAAAGAGATTGTGAGAGACCTTCCGTTACAGAGGGTAATACATGAATATCGAATAATTTGTAATACCTAAGTGCCTCCTCAGGATCTATCTCCCCGGTAAAATATAATTCATGTTTATCAGGAAATTCTTCCTTTGATAACTCAATTTCATTCCTATTTATTCCAACAAATATTGTTTTTATGTTATAGTCCTGAATACGTTTTAAAGCCTTGATCAATTGCTCCTGTTTCTTGTGTCTGGAAACACATCCGATGACTCTATCATTAGAAGTAATCTCAAATTTCTCTTCCAAATCCCGAACAGAGGTCTCGATAACATTTTGATACTTCTCTCTAGGGGTGCCATTATGTATAACTTTAATATGGTCATTAGATATTGCCATTCTTTCCCTTATTTCTTGTTTAACCCCACTGCTAACAGCGACAATTTTATCAGTGCCCCAGCTATACAATTTGCCATGTAAACTCCCTCCACTACTATTTGGCCTCTGTCTCCGTGTATGAACAACTTTCACATTGGGATAATATATTTTCTTAATGGCCATGGAAACATATCGGTCAATACTTGCTTGAGCATTAATGACCTCTATATCCCTTGTTTCTACCAGATCTTTTACTATTTGAATAGATTTAAAATCAAGTTTGGATTTGAAGGGTACAGCAATTTGGCGTACTTGGGTTGGTTCCAGAAGATCATAGAGTAACTCCTCTTCTTTACATCCCACATATACCTTATGCCCCTTTTGGGCCAGTCCCCGGGCTAGGTAATAAACAGAAAAAGTTGAGCCAGCAATAAACCCTTGATATGTCAAGATTAAGATATGCAATCAAGCTCCTCCTATCATAAGTTAAAAAATAATTTTGAATGACTTTTCTGTTCTCTCAATTAAAATGAATAATCAAAATATTTTATACTTTTTTGGAATCTTTTAGCAACCATTTGGCGAGTTTCATCATTATAATAATCTCTATATGAAACTCTATCTGTCTTATTTTCATGTGGCATTTCTATATGATCCAGATTATTAATTTCACAAATTTTTGCCCAATCTTCATTAATATTTTCTACTTTGCCCACAAAATCCACCATGATTTCTTCTCCATTACTTAGCCAATCAAAAAAATTACCATACCTCTCATTAATCATATATTTTCCATATTTCGAATTCACAAATTCCTGGAAATCCATAGATTGAATTTTGCGAGCAACATTTGCATACCTTTTCACCCTATTGGCAGCTTTTTGCCTCCACCATTTATAACTCGAAACCATCAGATCCCAGGGATTACGGACAAATGAAAAAGTAAAATAATCCTCCCAGATATCTTCTCCCAATAAGTATCTGACTTCAAATGCTTTAGCATGTTTGGCTATTTTAGGTGATTTTTTTCTTTTCTTATTGGGCACATTATCCACTTCAGAAAGAGCTTTAGTTATACTATTCCCGGCTGTTTTTGGAATATGAACAAAAATGATCTTTTGTTCATGCCTGATTCTTCCATTGCTATAATTCCACCTCCTCCGGAATCCCAATAATTTTTTTCCAAATAATTTTAATTTGGCTGCTATTTTAGAAATTTTCCTCATATAAATTTAATCCTGAATTAATTTACGAAATTCAACATCTCTTCAACAAAACCCGGATACTCCTCAAATATATTTTTGACTTCCCTCTTAAAATAGTTGATTTCTTGCTTTGAATGTTGATAAGTACTTTTTTGTTCATAGATTTCCAGGACATCATCTATCCATTGTTTTTCCGGTTCCAATTCTAAAAATTTTACTAAATTTTCTAACATCTGCTGATTAAAATCATACTCCATAAAATAAAAAAACCGGTCCTGTTCTTTCTGTTTTTTATCCAGGAACCACTTATATTCCAATAATATTTCTGATAGTGTTTCCTGCATAGAAGCCTTCTTACCTAATTCCTCAAATCTATCTGTCATATTTGTTTTAATATTTGATCTAGCACAATCCAGAGGATTTCGAATAGGTTGGATAAATCTAAGACCTGAAAATTCATCAATTAAAGTTTCTATTTTTATATTATGATTTTTTATATATTTTGAGATGCGTAAAGATTCCTTCCAGATAACAGAATTGATTTTATTTTTGATTAATTTATCCCCGTATCTGTCTTCATATTTTCCGAGTATATCTTCATGCTGAAATGCGTGAGAAAAAGTGACTGATCCACCATAATCTCCCCTTTGGCCTCTCCCTGATATATAAATGGCATATCTTATAAACCTTTCCCAGGTCTCTCGAGTAGGATTACGCATAAAATTCAGGCACTTCCAATTCAAAATACGCATACCGGCATGATTTAAAACCTGACAATTAGGATGCAACATCAATACACTGCCTGTTAAGGTAGTTAGATTTCTATAGGGCCCCACAATTAATCCAACAGTATTAACCGGAGTAGTATCAATGTCTTTAGCTTTATACAGCTCATATGGTTTCATAAAAAATTGCCGGATATAACGTCCTATCATCATAAATACATTCCTTATGTATTAAAATAATTTTTTATATTTTCAAATACTTCTTCCGGAGTAATTTTTTTCATACAATTATGATGGCCTTCAGGACAGCTGGGTCCTCCATGTAATGAACAAGGTCTGCAATCTAACTCTTTTTCAAATATTTTGTCATTCTCGCGATAAGGGAAAAAGCCATATTTCTGTACTGTAGGGCCAAAAAAAGCAAAAACATCTGTATTAACTGCATTAGCAATGTGTAAGGGGGCACTATCATTGGCTAACATTAAATCCAATTTTTCAATTAAGGCAGCACTTTCAAGTAAGGATAATTCTCCAGCCATATTAACTGTAGAATCATTCTGGCCAAGCTCAATTATTTCTTCGCATAGTTGAGTCTCCTCAGCATTACCAATAAAAAAGGTCACAATATTTTCTTTCTTCAATTTTTGTGTGAGTTCTGCAAAATATTTTTGGGGCCATTTTTTTGTTGCCCTTACTGAACCGGGCGCTACTCCAATCATTTTTTTATTAGATTTTTGATTTGTTAATATCTCTTTGGCTTTTTGTCTTTCTTTCTCTGATAAAAATAATTCAGTTCTATTATCAAAATTCATATTAGAAGAAAGTGGTGAAAGCAAATTCACAATATTTTCTGAACGGTGGATGTTTTTGTTTTCAAGGGCTCTTACTGAATCTGTAGTCAGTACTTGTTTACTAAACCCCACCCTTCTTTTTATACCTGAAAAATATAATAGCAAAGCAGAAGTTAGAGACGATTGGATAGAAATAGAAAGATCATAATTCTCATTCTTTAGTTTCTTGACAAGTTTAAAAAAATTAATATATTTCCAGTTTTTTTTATCAAATTTGATTCTTTTTCTAATATAAGGATTATACTGAAATATTTCTGAAGAAACCGGTGTAGTAATAATATCTACTTTAGCGTTAGGAAATATTTTATTTAATTCCCTAACTAGTCCTGTGCTTACTACTACATCACCGATGTAAGCTGTTTGTAAAACTACTATTTTATTATAATCTTCCTTCATGTCATTACTTTACTAATTTCTTCTTATACCTGCCAATTTCATTAATATTCTTGCTTTACTTGATATACTATTAATCCTAAAAATCGTACCCCATTAATTCTATTTCTTTGGAGCAATGGTTAGCAATCAACTTTCTATCTTCCTCACCGATCACTTCGGAATAATGTCTATTATCATCCCTATGACTTCCCTTAGCCTGCGGTAGGTCTAATTTTTCTGGCAAACCAACTTTATTTTTAATATCTTCTAGAGCAGTGGATAAATTCTCAAATTTATAAATCTTATCTACTATTACCTTCCCGAAGAGGGAATACAATTTAAAATTTGATAATCTGTGGGCTTTCGAGGACCTGAGAAAGTCAGAAAAACTCATTCGCTCTTCCATATCTCTTGTGCGCCAGTAATAAAGTGAAATAGCTTTATCCCAGGGATTCCTCTCAAAACAAAACTTAAAATAATTGTTCCAGATCTTTCTACCGACCCACCATCTAACTCTCCAGGCTTTCCAGTGTTCCCCACAATGTGGAACCTTCCCTTTCCTAATCAAACGAGACCACTCCTGAAAAGTATAGTTAGTCCATCTTACCTTGGTATTTTGAGGTGGCCTTCCCCCATACTCTTCTCTTAATTTCTCATCTTTTTCTGTTAATGGAGTAATAACATCTTCATCACCGCAATATTTAGATAAAGCAATATCCATACTGGTACCGGCCGTCTTTTTTGTTTTAATAAAAATAAATTTATACTTATGAGAAATGATCATTTTGATTTAGCTAATAATTCATTATAAAGAGCGATATTTCTTCGAATATTTTTCTTTATACTATAGTTTCGAACCGAGCTTATTGCCTTTTGGCCCAGGTCTTCTCTTAAATTTTTATCACGGACTAATCTTAAAATTGCATCTGCTAGAGATTGTGGTTCCTCTTTTTGAACAAGTAACCCATTACTCCCATTTTCTATCATTTCTGGAATACCTCCGGCAGTAGTGCCTACGGTGGGCAAACCTACAGATTGAGCATCCAATACAGACGTTCCCAGTCCTTCCTTTTTGGAAGCCAGGACAAATATATCGTAATTTTTAAGAACTCGACCAATATCATCCCTATATCCTAAAAAATGGAACCTTCCCTCTAGAGACAATTTATTGGCCAAGGATCTAATCCTCGCTTCTTTTGCACCTGATCCTGCTGCACAAAAAGAAACATTCTCTGTCTTTGCAATTACTTTTTCTGCTGCTTTTAATAAATTTGGATAATCTTTATGTCCAACTAAAGCAGCAACTGTTCCAACTATTAAATGGCTATCAGGTATACCCAACTCAGTTTTCAATCCATTTTTATTTGCATTATCAAACTTATGTATATCAATACCACTGGGAATTACTTTTACTTTGTCTTCTGGTATTCCGTCCTGTATTACTATTTTTTTAATTGCATTAGAAATACATACAATACAATCTAAAAGATTAGACGTATATTTGAGTTTGCTGAAGGGATTTTTATTGATATGAAAATCGACTCTGCGCATCCCTATTAATTTTAAATGTGGGTTAAACAATTTAGCAAATAAACCAATACTAATTGCGTGAGCTGTATGTAAATGGAGTATATTATAATTATTTTCCTTTGCAAATTTCGCTATCCTCCTTGCTGATAATATATCTACTTCATTTCTTAATTTTTCAGTTTTATATGGAAGACCGCGATCTATAAAATATGTTTCAAGTTTAGAATTTGGTTTACAATAGAAAAGTGTATCGACGCCTTTTTCTAATAACCCTTCATAAAGATAAACAGCCTGTTGCTGTCCACCCCGCCATCCAAAACCTGTATCTATATGTAAAACTTTATTTTTCATATTTGTATTTTGTATTGTCCCAGCAATAATAAATTGATCAATTTGAGAAAACAAAAGATCTACTTATCCAGTAGCTTATAATTACCACTACCCCCTATATAATATCCTCCTAACAAATTTTGCTCTATCCATGTAATCATTCTTGTTAACAGTTTTTCATGCCTATGTGGTTCCCTTCGGGGGTCTGGTCTACCAGAATACTGTAATTTATCTTTCCAATCCATCTGCTCAATTTTGTCCTGCATTACTTCAGGATGCGTACCATTAAATTCAGCCAATCTATCAAGTGGACCATAATCGAATTCATGATTTAATTCACCGAATTTTTCTTTAGCCTTTTCCCCCCTGTGTATTACACTAAACTCACGTGTTTTATTCTGCATCAAATGGGGAGGTCTCACCCAACCATAGTGATATATTTCTGCATCTATTGGAGCAACCTTTAATTTATAAGTATTCTTCTTCCGCCTATAATTCACCCCATCAAAATCTGGAATTTTTCTAAAAGATTGGGCCGATTTCCAGGAATGTATCTCCGGGTCATTCCGTATTATTCTGATTTCATGAGGATACCAGCCATGGGCAATATGATAGTGCTGATAATCCCCCCAAAAATGTTTATAGTCAAATAAAAAACCCTCTACTTCGGGGTCATCCACTAATTCTGCACATCGTTTTTCGATCACTGGCAAATATTTCTCATGTACGACCTCATCAGCCTGAAGATAAAATAACCAATCCCCTTCACAAGCGTCTTTTGCTATATCAGTTTGATGGGCATGCTCCATACCATCAGGATATTTTTTCAGGTTCCATTCTGTATCTATAATTTTAATTTTATCAGAATTAATTGAAGCAACTTTTTCCCGTGTATCATCATCTTTGTCTCCCTTTCCTATCGCTATGACAAATTCGTCCACTATTGGTAAAAGTGATTTAATTGATTCTACCACAGGATAATATAATTTCACTCCATTCCTGACCATCGAAAAACCGCTAATTTTCATATACCATTTTTCCTCATATTTTTTCTTATTGTTTCCTATCTTCTCTTTAATATATAGCTGAATTTCATGTATTTATACTATTTAACAGTCCAATATAAACAGCAAGAAATTTAATAGGATTAATCGTAAATTTTGAACATTTTATTAATAATGCGTTTTTACTTAATAATACCTATTTCAAACCTAAAAATTGCTTTATTTGGTTATCAATATTTTTTTCCTTAGATTAGAAAGAATTTGTAAAACAAGAAAGGAGTAATAACATGACTGGACAAAAGAGAAAAGACAAATATCAAAAAAATATTGCCCTAGTAGCCCATGATAATAAGAAAAAAGACCTATTAGATTGGATAAAATTTAATAGGGATATTCTTACAGAACACAATTTACTTGGAACAGGAACTACCGGTACTATGATCCAGGAAGAAACTGGTCTAGATGTATATGCTCTTCAGAGCGGCCCCCTTGGTGGGGATCTACAGATGGGATCTAAAATTTCCAAAGGTGATGTTGATATATTAATATTCTTCTGGGATCCCTTGGAAGCACAGCCCCATGATCCTGACATTCGCGCTCTTCTAAGAATCACCGCAGTTTGGAATATTCCGGTCGCCTGTAATAGAGCAACTGCTGATTATATGATTTCTTCCGATCTAATTCATAAAGAATACAAAAAGAAACAACCGAATTATTCTAATTACAAAAACCGGTTAAAAGATAAGAACATTTAATACATTTTAGAATATCAACCCCCTGCTAAATAATAATTATCAGCAGGGGGATAATTTCTTCATAATTCTAGATTTTTAGAAATTAAATTTTAGTCTTCCAGGTGGGTTATTTCGTCTTCAGTGAATAGATATGTTTCTAATTCTTCATCCCAGGCTTCCATATTTCTACGCAGCCATTCAATTGTCATACAGGCGTGTTCCACTTCTTCTTCCATATTATGTTTCAGTATATCTTTTAATTCTTCATCACTTTCAACATCTCGCCTTTGATTATACCAATCTACTGCTTCAATTTCTTCTTTTAAACTATTAAGAGCTCTGGTCAATGATTGTGCTTTTTGACTTAATTCGTCTTGAGACTCATGAAAATCACTCATAAAATCACCTCTTGTTAATTAATTATTATTTACATTAGTACCTCTATTTTGCAGCAATAATAATACAGAAAATAGTAATCCCTAGAAAATAAGTTATTTAGATAAAGGTCTAATCGCAAGTATTTACTCAAACCAAACTTTTACTCTCTCATTTTTATTTACATCCACCAGTAATCTTTACCTAAATTATTCATGACTGCAAGAAATAGTGATGATAAATAGTGATAAAATAAAATGTTAACAATATATATTAAAAAACTGAGTTTTAAGGCAGTCATGTATAATTTTTAGGTAATCCCAAAGCCTCCTGGAGAAAATGCCCAACGGTCACCAAGGACCCCTAAGGGGGATCCTCCCAAGGAGTCTTGTATATTAAAAGTGTAGAATTGTTATTTAAAAAAAGAGATTATTAATATTATTTTTGAAGGAAGTAATAAGAAGGAACGGA
>Ga0102941_1000492_pt1 | contig 18380 bp, 18 predicted proteins | sample SalPonR2_C_D2_MG_FD_79281 | JGI IMG/M metagenome (GOLD analysis project Ga0102941, IMG submission 79281) | Salt pond soil microbial communities from South San Francisco under conditions of wetland restoration - Salt Pond MetaG R2_C_D2_MG | ecosystem: Environmental > Aquatic > Marine > Intertidal... | reverse complement strand
CGATCACGGGGAATCGCGAGTGTCCGGATTCGATGATGACCTGCAACATGTCCTGCGGGCTGGCGTCGCGTTCGAGCACGACGATCTTGCCCCGCGGAATCATCACGTCGCGAACCTGGATGGTGGCGACCTCGAGCACGCTCTCCAGCATGCGATGCTCGTCGGCATCGAGGATCTGATCCCGCCTGGCCTGCGCGAGGAGCTCCAGAAGGCCCTCGCGGTCGCGCGGCGTGGTACGGAAGGCATCGGCCCAGCGGGACAGCAGCCCGGACCGGCTTCCGCTCGTACTCGGAGGTTTGTCGTCAGTCATCGCTTCCTTCAGTTTCCCTGTAGGGATCCGGCCAGCCGAGTTCATCGAGAATCTCGGCCTCGGCCGCTTCCATTTTCGCAGCTTCTTCCTCGGTCTGGTGATCGAAGCCCACGAGATGCAGCGTACCGTGAACTACCATGTGAGCCCAATGCGCGTGAGGCGGCTTGGCCTGCTCGGTCGCCTCCGCTTCCACCACGTCGCGACAGATCACCAGGTCGCCCAGCAGCGGCAGGCCGAGGTCGGAAGGCAGTTCCGCCGGAAAGGCCAGCACGTTGGTCGGCCGGTCCTTGCCGCGAAACCGGCGGTTGAGCGCCTGGCTCTCCGCGGCATCGACAATGCGAATCGACACCTCGGCGTCTGTTCGATGCCCGGCGAGCGCCGAGCGCGCCCAGTGCCTCAGGCGCGCGACATCCGGCAGCCCGCTGCGCGAGCCTGCCACCTGAATGTCGATACGCAGGGTCATTGCTCCCGGCGCCCTTCGTGGCGCTCATAGGCCTCCACGATGCGCTGCACCAGCGGATGGCGCACGACGTCTTTGGCGGTGAACCAGGTGAATCCCACCCCCTCGACGTTCTCCAGCACCGCGATCGCATGGCGCAATCCCGACATTTTCGCGGCCGGCAGGTCAGTCTGGGTGACGTCGCCGTTTACCACGGCGCGTGAGCCGAAACCGATGCGGGTGAGGAACATCTTCATCTGCTCGACCGTGGAGTTCTGCGCCTCGTCGAGGATCACGAAGGCCTCGTTGAGCGTCCGACCCCGCATGAAGGCCAGCGGCGCGATCTCGATCACGTGCCGCTCGATGAGCTTGCCGACTCGCTCGAAGCCGAGCATTTCGTACAGCGCGTCATACATCGGCCGCAGGTAGGGATCGACTTTCTGCGACATGTCACCCGGCAGGAAGCCGAGCCGCTCGCCCGCCTCGACTGCGGGCCGCACCAGCACGATGCGGCGCACGGTGTCCCGTTCCAGCGCCTCCACGGCGCTCGCCACCGCCAGGTAAGTCTTGCCCGTGCCAGCCGGCCCGACCCCGAAACACAGATCGTGGTCGCGCATCGACTGCAGATAAGCGTTCTGGTTAGGGCCCCGCCCGCGCACGACCCCGCGACGCGTCCGCACCTCACCCGGCGCCGCCGCGCCCGGCTCCTCGTAGAGCCCGGCTTCCTGCAGCCCGACATGCACGCGCTCCGGACTGATGCTGTCCGTGGCAGCCTGCTCGAAGAGCGCCACGATCAACCGGTCTGCCGCATTCACGGCGCGCTCCGGCCCCTCGATCTCGAACCGGTTGCCCCGCGGGCGAATCTGCACGCCGAGACGACGCTCGATCTGCTTGAGGTGCTCGTCGAACTGACCGCAAAGATTGGCCAGCCGGTCATTGTCGGCGGGCTCGAGGACCAGGTCCCTGACGAAATTGGCGTCCAAGCGGTTTGTTTACCTCAGGCAGAGCGGCGCAGCGGCGCCGCGGAATCGATCAATCGGCCACGCAGCGAGTTCGGCAGCGCCTCCGTGATCAGCACGTCGACGAACTGGCCGATGAGCGCAGCATCGCCGTCGAAATTGACCCAGCGCATATTGGCCGTCCGACCGGCCAGTTGCCGCGGATCTTTCTTCGCCGGCCGCTCCACCAGCACACGCTCGACACCGCCGACCATCGCCGCGCTGATCGCGGCGGCCTGCTCGTTGACGCGATGCTGCAGCAAGGCGAGCCGGCGTCGCTTCTCCGCGGCATCGACATCGTCGGGCAACGAGGCGGCGGGCGTGCCGGGGCGGCGGCTGTAGATGAAACTGAAAGACTGGTCGAAGCCGACATCCTCGATCAGCTGCAGGGTCTGTTGGAAATCGCGTTCCGTCTCGCCGGGAAAGCCGATGATGAAGTCCGAGCTGATGCTGATGTCGGGACGGGCCTCGCGAACGCGCCGGATCTTCTGCCGGTACTCGAGGGCCGTATGTCCCCGTTTCATCATCGCCAGCACGCGATCCGAGCCGCTCTGCACTGGCAGGTGCAGGTAGGACGCCAGCTCCGGCACCTCGGCGTAGGCCGCCACGAGGCTGTCGGTGAATTCGACGGGGTGCGAGGTCGTGAAGCGGATCCGGTCGATGCCGTCCACCGCCGCCACGAAGCGGATCAGCGCCGCCAGGTCGGCGGTCGTGCCGTCATGCATCGCACCCCGATAGGCATTGACGTTCTGGCCGAGCAGGTTGACCTCTCGCACGCCCTGGGCGGCGAGTTGCGCCACCTCGACGATGACGTCGTCGAAGGGCCGGCTGACCTCCTCGCCCCGCGTGTAGGGCACGACGCAGAAACTGCAGTACTTGCTGCAACCCTCCATCACCGAAACGAAGGCGGTCGGCCCCTCGGCGCGCGGCGCGGGCAGGCGATCGAACTTCTCGATCTCCGGGAAGGAAATGTCGACGGACGGCAGGCCGCGGCTGCGCACTTCGTCGAGCATGGCCGGCAGCCGGTGCAGCGTCTGCGGCCCGAACACGATATCGACGAACGGCGCGCGCGCGAGGATCGTCTCGCCCTCCTGGCTCGCCACGCAGCCGCCCACGCCGATGACGACGCCGGGGCGCGCCTCTTTCAACTCTCGCCAACGGCCCAGCAGCGAGAAGACCTTCTCCTGGGCCTTCTCGCGGATCGAACAGGTGTTCAGCAGCAGGATATCGGCGTTCTCCGGCGCATCCACGGCCTCGAAGCCGTGCGACTCACGCAGGACGTCCGCCATCTTCGACGAATCGTAATCGTTCATCTGGCACCCAAAAGTGCGAATGAACAACCTGCCGCCCCGCTGTGTCACTGCCATCGCGCCGATCCTCTAAAAAGGGATATCGTCCTCGAACGGCTCTTCGGCCCGCGATGCGCCGCCGGACGAGGACGTTGCGCCGGAACTGCGCGGCCGCTCGTCGTAACCACCACGCGAGGCCGGCGCGTCGCCACCCGGGCGCCCGCCCAGCATCTGCATGTCGCGGCCGATGATCTCGGTCGTGTAGCGGTCGTTGCCTTCCTTGTCCTGCCACTTGTTGGTCCGGATCTGGCCCTCGATGTAGACCTGCGAGCCCTTGCGCAGGTACTCACGCGCCACCTCGGCGAGCCGGTCGAACATCACGACGCGATGCCACTCGGTCTCCTCGATAAAATCGCCGCTCTGGCGATCCTTGCGCTTTTCCGTGGTCGCAACCCGGATATTGGTGACGGTCAGTCCGCCCGGGGTGGTCCGTGATTCCGGATCGGCGCCGAGATTGCCGACCAGGATGACTTTATTGATACCGCGCGCCATGAGCGTGACCTCGCTGGGAGAAAAAGGGAATCGGCCGTCGACCCGATCTTCGAGAGCCGTCGGCCCGATCTTCGAGAATAGCCAAATAGTCTAGCCTGAACAGGCCGGAATCTCACGTCGGAGCGCCGGAAACCGTCCCTTGACGCCCGCCGAAGACGTGTCATGCGCCGGCCAGCGCCGGCCGGTATTTTCTGCGTATAGTAATGGGCTACCCAAGCCAGACAGGAATCATGGACACGATCCGCATTCGCGGGGCCCGGACCCATAATCTCAAGGCCGTGGATATCGACCTGCCGCGCGACCGGCTGATCGTCGTCACGGGCCTGTCCGGATCCGGCAAGTCCTCGCTCGCTTTCGACACCATCTATGCCGAAGGTCAGCGCCGCTACGTGGAGTCGCTGTCGGCCTACGCGCGGCAATTCCTTTCCATGATGGAAAAACCGGATCTCGAGTCCATCGAGGGACTCTCCCCGGCCATCTCGATCGAGCAGAAGTCCACCTCGCACAACCCGCGCTCGACGGTGGGCACCGTCACCGAGATCTACGACTACCTGCGCCTGCTCTATGCACGCGCCGGCACGCCGCGCTGCCCGACCCACGGCGAACGGCTCGAAGCACAGACCGTCAGCCAGATGGTGGACCAGGTGCTCGCTCTCGAGGAGCGCACCGCGCTGATGTTGCTTGCGCCCGTGGTGCGCGACCGCAAGGGCGAACACACCAACGTGATGGCAGAGTTGCGCACGCAGGGCTTCATCCGCGCCCGGGTCGACGGTGAAGTCTGCGAACTCGACGATCCACCCGACCTCGACCTGCACCGCAAGCACACCATCGAGGCGGTCGTGGATCGCTTTCGCGTGCGTCCCGACCTGGGACTACGCCTCGCGGAGTCCTTCGAGACGGCCCTGAAGCTGGCCGACGGTATGGCGACCGTGGCTTTCATGGACGATCCGGACCGCACGCCCCTCGTGTTCTCGGACCGCTTCGCCTGCCCCGTGTGCGGCTACAGCATCGCGGAGCTGGAACCACGCCTGTTCTCGTTCAACAACCCCGCCGGAGCCTGCCCGACCTGCGACGGGCTCGGGGTGCAACAGTTTTTCGATCCCGAGCGCGTCGCGGCCCACCCCCACCTGTCGCTCGCCGGCGGTGCGATTCGCGGCTGGGACCGGCGCAACGCCTATTATTTCCAGCTGCTGCGCAGCCTGGCCGCGCACTACGACTTCGATGTCGAAACACCGTTCGATGAACTGCCGGCGAAGATCCGCAAGGTCATCCTGTTCGGCTCAGGTACGGAGTCCATCGAATTCGCCTATTTCGACGGCCGCGGCGGCGTGACACGCCGCAAGCACCGCTTCGAGGGCATCCTGCCGAATATGGAGAGACGCTACCGGGAGACCGAATCCGGCACGGTGCGCGATGAACTTTCCAAGTACCTCGGCACCCACCCCTGTCCCAGTTGTCACGGCACGCGCCTCAACGAGGCGGCCCGCAACGTCTTCGTGGCGGAGCGCGGGCTCGCCGACGTCACGGCCACCGCGGTCGGCGACGCGCTGGTGTTCTTCAGCACCCTGGACCTGCCGGGCTGGCGTGGCGAGGTGGCGCGCAAGATCGTCAAGGAGATCAATGACCGGCTGAAGTTCCTCGTCGACGTGGGGCTCGATTACCTGACCCTCGATCGCAGCGCCGAGACGCTCTCGGGCGGGGAAGCGCAGCGAATCCGCCTGGCCAGCCAGATCGGCTCCGGCCTGGTAGGTGTCATGTACATCCTCGACGAGCCGTCCATCGGCCTGCACCAGCGCGACAACCGCCGCCTGCTCAACACGCTGATCCACCTGCGCGACCTGGGCAATACCGTGATCGTCGTCGAACACGACGAGGAGGCGATCGCCACGGCCGACCACATCGTCGATATCGGCCCGGGGGCCGGCGTGCACGGCGGCCGGATCGTGGCGCAGGGCTCTCCGGCCGACATCATGGCGAGCGGCGAGTCACTGACCGGCGACTACCTCGCCGGGCGCCGGAGCATCGCCGTGCCGGCCAGCCGCACGCCATGGCGCAAGGAAGCGCCACGGGACATCGTCATCCGCGGCGCGCGCGGCAATAACCTGGCCGGGATCGACGTCGCCATCCCGATCGGCTTGCTGACCTGCGTGACCGGCGTGTCAGGTTCGGGCAAGTCGACGCTGATCAACGACACGCTTTACCTGGCGGCCGCGCAAAAGCTGAACAATGCGTCCGTGACGCCTTCCCCGCATGAGCGCATCGAGGGCCTGCAGGACATCGACAAGGTCATCGACATCAGCCAGAGCCCGATCGGCCGGACGCCGCGCTCCAACCCGGCCACCTACAGCGGCCTGTTCACGCCCATCCGGGAACTGTTCGCGGGCACCGCCGAATCGCGTTCCCGCGGCTACAAGGCCGGGCGCTTCAGCTTTAACGTCAAGGGCGGGCGCTGCGAGGCCTGCCAGGGCGACGGCGTGATCAAGGTGGAGATGCATTTCCTGCCCGACGTATACGTAGCCTGCGACGCCTGCAAGGGTCAGCGCTACAACCGCGAGACCCTCGAGATTCGCTACAAGGGCAAGAACATCCACGAGATCCTCGAAATGACCATCGAGGATGCGCTGGCCTTCTTCGCCAATGTGCCGGTGGTGAAAAGAAAACTGCAGACACTCATGGACGTCGGGCTGTCCTACGTGCGCCTCGGCCAGAACGCGACGACCCTGTCCGGCGGCGAGGCCCAGCGCGTCAAGCTCGCCAAGGAACTTTCCAAGCGCGACACCGGCAAGACGCTTTACATCCTCGACGAACCGACGACCGGTCTGCACTTCCACGACATCGCGCAACTGCTCGGCGTGCTCGGCCGGCTGCGCGATCATGGCAACACGGTGGTCGTGATCGAGCACAACCTGGACGTCATCAAGACCGCGGACTGGATCATCGACCTGGGCCCCGAAGGCGGCAGCGGCGGGGGGCGCCTGGTGGCGGAAGGCCCGCCGGAGAAAGTCGCGGCGAACAAGACCTCGTTCACCGGTCAGTATCTGAAGCCGATTCTCGCCGCGGCCGCGCCCGCCCCGCGCAGAAAAAAGAAGCGAGCCTGACGGCATGCGAAATCGGCTGCCCCTGCTGCTGCTCCTGGTCGCCGTCGCCGCGCTGCTCAGTCTCTGGGAGCGTCCCGCGGTATCACCGGTGGATCTCCCGGCGACCACGACAACCACCGCGCCCGCGCGCGTCCCGGCGGCCGACTGGCTGCCTGCCGAAGCGCTCCATACCCTCGAACTCATCCACAACGAAGGCCCGTTCCCTCACCGGCAGGACGGCACGGTGTTCCACAACCGGGAACGGCGCCTGCCCGCGCGCCAGAGCGGCTATTACCGCGAATACACGGTGCGGACGCCGGGGTTGAGCCACCGCGGCGCGCGGCGGATCGTCACGGGCGGGCGGCCGCCGGAGGTGTACTACTACACCGAGGATCATTACGGCAGTTTCCGCCGCTTCGAGGTGCCCCGGTGAGACACGGGGGGGACCCTGCGACCCTGAGCGACGCAGCCGGCGCGGGCCTGCGCCGCGTCGCGCCGCAATGGCGAGAGGGATTGCTCGAGTCAGCTCGCGTCGCCGGCCTGTATTGCGCCCGTATCGACCTGGCCGGTTGCCGGGACAAGGCAGTGTTCCTCGAGCGCACGGCGAGCGCGCTGGAGTTCCCCGGCTGCTTCGGCCAGAATTGGGACGCGCTCGAGGACTACCTCGGCGACCTGGAATGGCTGTCAGCCGAGGGCTATCTCCTGCTGCTGGAGAATGTCGCGGACTTGCGGGATGCCGCCGGGGAAGACTACCGGGTGGCCATCGGCATTCTCGCCGATACAGTCGAAACCTGGCGCGAGCGCGGCATCCCCTTCTGGGTGTTCGTCGCCGAAAAAAAGGATGACACATGAACGACGGCACCCAAGCCGGAAGGCCTGCCGCCGCGCAGCCCGAAATCCGCTTCTACGGCGGCAAGGCCATGAGCGCCCTGCCCATCCTGTTCTTCATCGCCTGGGCCATCGTGCAATCCGGCCTGCTCGGCATCGGCGACACCGCGGGGCTGATCGTCGGCATGCTGGTGGCGCTGGTGCTCGGCATGTTCCTGGTGCGGGGCGACTGGGCGGATTACGCCGAGGCCATCGTCGAGGGGATGGCGCAGAAAGTCGCCGTGACCGCCATCGTGGCCTGGCTGTGGGCGGGGATGTTCGCCGCGACCCTCCAGGTCGGCGGCTTCGTCGATGGGCTGGGCTGGCTCGCCGAGGTATCCGGCCTGGGCCCCGCTATGTTCCCGGCCGTCACGTTTCTTCTCGCCGCCCTGCTGGCTACCGGAATCGGTACCGGCTACGGCACCGTGATCGCTTTCGTGGCGTTGTTCTTCCCCGCCGGCGTGGTGCTGGGTGCGGATCCGCTGCTGATGTTCGGCGCGATCCTCTCCGGGGCGGTGTTCGGCGACAACCTCGCGCCCGTCAGCGACACCACCATCGTCAGCGCCGTGACCCAGGACTCGGACGTCGGCGGCGTCGTCGCGAGCCGCTTCAAGTACGCCATCATCGCCGCCACGTTGGCCTTCATCGCCTACCTGGTGTTCGGCTGGTTCTCCACCGGCAACGCCATCGACGCGGACGCCGCGGCGCTGTTCCGGGCGCAGAGCAACGCCAGCGGCCTGTTCCACCTGTTGCCCATCGCGGTCGTGATCGGTCTCGCCATCCGCGGGCGGCACATCATCCAGGCGATCTCCGCGGGCCTCGTACTGGCGATCGCCATCAACCTGGTGTTCGGACTCGCGGCAGGCACCGACATGCTGGCGTTCCGCGTCGCGGCGGACAGCTGGGCGGCCGCGACCTTCGGCGGCTGGCCACTGGTGCAGGTCGTGGCGGCGACGGAGGCCGGGGTCGGCGGCAGCCTGTATGACGGACCGGTGGGCTTCGCCACGCTGGCGGTCCTCATCCTGCTGGTGCTGGGCGGCGCACAGGTCATGATTCGCGGCGGTGGCTTCCATGCCCTGCAGGAATGGCTGCTGGCGAAGGTGGCGCGCAGCGTGCGCTCGGCGGAGCTGACGATGGTCACGGTGACCGCCGGCATCAACGCAGCGATCACCATCAACACGGCCGCCCAGATCGCCATCGCACCGTACATCGCGACCATCGGCAAGCGCTTCAACCTCAACGGCTATCGCCGCGCGAACATCCTCGACGCCAACACCTCCGCGCTCGGCTACATCTTCCCCTGGGCCGGCGGCGTGCTGGTGGGCTACACGCAGATGCAGAGCCTGGTACAGACCTACGACTGGTTCACGCCCGCCATGGTGGTCGAGCCGATCCAGGCCTGGCCCTGGGTGTTCCACGGCTGGCTGCTGGTGGCGGTGTTCCTGTTCGCCGCCTGGACAGGTTTCGGTCGGGAATACACCTCGGACCGGGTGAGCAAGGGAGGGCGCGCGGCATGATCAGGCACCTGTTCGGCAACTGGCGTTTCCGCAGCACGCAGCCGGCGTTTGCGCCGGGCGAGGAGATCCGTGTCTACCTGACCGGTTTCGATGCCGCGGCCGGCACAGGCGTCGCCAGGGTCGGCGACACCGTGCTGACCGTCACCGGCGCGTCGGCGGCGCAACTCGACCAACTGGTGAACCTGCGCGTCACCGCTTTCGACGCGGACCGGGCCGAGGGCACGGCGGAGTTAAGTGACTCGCGCGATCCTGGACAGGGCTGACCGGAGCGGGTCAGCGAGCCAGCCAGCGACGCAACTCGGCGAGCACCTGCGGCGCGGACATCAACTCGAGGTGGCCCAGGCCGCGGCCGACCCAGCGCGCAGCAGCGGGAAACGACAACGCGTAGCGCGGCTCGGGATGTTCCCCCAGCGCGCTGGCCAAGGGCACGAGGCCGTCGCCCAGCAGTCGGCCGGCCGGGCTGTCCTCCCCCTCGCCGAGCAGCGAGGCCACGGTGTAGCTCTCGACGCCTGCCGGCAGCGGCACCGGGACCCGCTGATCGGGCGGCACGCGGCCATAGCGGTCGGCCTCGGCCCAGTCGGCGTCCAGCAGGCTGCCGTAGCGCAGATCGGTGATGCCCGCACTGCGCAACCGCCCGAGCCGCGTAAACGGCAGCGTGTAGGGCGTGACTCCCAGCAGCAGGTCGAATCGATTGCCGGCGCGCTCCAGCGGCGCGCCATGATGCGGCGTACCGAGGAACACGAGCTTGCGCAGCCGTGCCGGCCAGGCCTGGCCGGCCGCCATGGCGTGATGTGCTGCGCTGCGGGCCACCAGCCCGCCCATGCTGTGGCCGACGATCGCCAGGGACTCGATGGGCACCGGCCAGGCAGCCAGCAGCGCCTCCAGTCGTTCCGCCAGGAGCCGGCCGTTGGCGGCGATCGGCAGGCCCGTGTTGTAGTGCAGCTGCAGCGGTGTGTAGCCCAGCGCCGCGGCGGTCGCCGCGCAGCCATCCCGGCCGTCGCGACGCCAGTGGCCGTCGTGCAGGCAAAGGCCATGCACCTGTAACAGCACCCGCGTGGCGGGCACGGGGATCGCCGCCCGGATTGCACCGGGCTGCAGCGGGAGCGATCGGCCGTCGTGCCGCAGGCTCATCGGAATGGCGAGCGGATTGCCGGTCGCCGCGAGATGATCGCCGAGCACACCATTGAGTATGGCCACTGCCGTGTCGCGTCCGGCAACGGTTTCGCGGGTGCCGGTGAGCCTGCTGAGCGGTCCGAGCGCCAGCTCCATTCCCGTGCCCACCACGCGCGTCACGCCGCCGATGGAGCGATAGACGAGTCCCGTGATGCCCCGGGTGCGTTCCGTGCCGGCGCCCGGCACGTGACCGGCCAGGCCTGCGATCGTGGCATGCATCGCCTCGACCAGTGCCGTGACATGGCTGGTCGCCTCCACGGCCAGCCGGGCCGTGCCGCGCAGGTCTGCAGCCAGGTTGTATTGCTGTGAACTCAAGGCTGAGCGACGCCTGCGCGCAGCGGCTCGAAGGTCATGGCGATCTCTTCATCCACATGGGCCCGGTAAGCGGCGGCAGCCTCGTCGTGGGCCGCCAGCATCGCGACCTGGACCTGCTGCTCCACCTCGGCGAGGCCATGCTCGAGGGCTGCCAGCAAGGTATCGCGATGCAAGGCCTCATCGACGCGCAGGAGAACCCAGTCGGTCGCGAGCCAGGCCACGGCGCCGGCGACGACAGCGCAACCGAGGGCGTAGGGTCCCGCCGCGGCACACGCGGTCATGCCTCCGCCGGCCGCCGCCCCTGCACGGCCGAGCCCCCGTCCGGCGACGCGCGCACCGGCAGCCCGCCCCATGACGGCCGCCTGTCGCGCAGCAGCGCTCTGCCAGGCCACCCGGGCCGCCACTCCGGCCGCCGCCACCGTGCTGAGGCCGAGCCGCGCAGCGAAAATCTCCTGCTCCTGAGCCTGCAGGGTCGCGGCGAAGACTGCCGGACGGAACGTCACAACGGGTGCAGGGGCGCCCCCGGGCAACGGCGCCGGCACGCGGTCCGGTTCGAGGCGACGCGCCAGTTCGGCCAGCCAGCCCTCGCGAAGCGCCTGCCCCTGCACCTGCAGGCGCCCGGCGGCGTCAGCCGAAAGTTGCGCCAGGGCTGTTTGCCAGGCGGGGTCCGGAAACAGCATCTCCTCCACCCGGCGCGCCACGTAACCGTCCTCGGCGAGATTCAGCCGCGCCAGCGCCGCCATCGACAGGCGGCTGTACTCCCCGCCCAGCGAGTAATACCAGTCGGCAAATTCCGGCAGCCGCTCCCGGACCTGGTCGAAGGTCTGGGTCACGCTCGCTGTGAGTTCGCGCTGCAGGACCGTGCGCGCGGCCGCAGCACCCGTGGCGAAATAATCCCGCGAAAAAGTCTCCAGGGACGCGGCCTCGGCGGTTTCCACCCGATAGTGGTCCGCGCCGAGCTGGACGTGGATCCGCGCACCCGGCGTCCAGCCGCGCTGTGTCGTGCCGGTGACCAGCACCGCGAGGACCGCGAGGGCGAGGAGGCTCGCCAGCAACCACAGCCGGTCCTTCCCTGTCCCGACGGGAATGCGATCAGCGCTCGCCGCAGTCATGCGTCCCCACCATCGTCAATACTCCGTAAGCCATCAGCAGGTAAGACCATACGAAAAGCAATCCCTCTGCAAACACCAGCAACCATCCCAGCATCTGCAGCACCGAGGTGCCCGGCGTCGGCATCAGCTGCTGGGCCAGCCACAGGCGCAGGCCGTCGAAGGCCGCCATGCCCTGCAACAGCGCCTGCGCCAGTGCACTGCGCGCATGCTGCTGGTCCGCCATGTGCCAGGCGGCCCGCTCCAGGCTCACGCCGGAGAAATCAGGATAGACTTGCCGAGCCGCGAGCGCGACCAGCACGCCCAGCAACACCAGGCCCGTCGCCAGGGCCGCCGCCCGCCAGCTCAACAGGGGCAGATAAGCTGCGGCGACGTGCGACGCGAGGCGACGATGCAGGATCCGGCGCAAGCCAACCAGCACCGGCATCGCTGCGGCGAGCACGAGCCAGGCGGCGGTTGGCTCCAGGCGGGCGAGGCCCAGCGCGAGCACCGTGGCCAGGAGCCCGCCCAGCACCAGCGCACCAAGTCCCATGAGGATCCCGCCGCGCAGGCGCATCCGCCAGGGACTGCCGGCGGCGACGTAAACGGACAACAGGGCGCGGCGCCGGATTCGGGCCCGCTGGAAAAGCCCTGCGGCGATCGCGCCGGTGAGCAGGGCCCAGCAGGCAACGACCAGGGCCGTCGGCAGGAGCCGGACATACAGGTGAAACAGCCAGGCGACCGCCGTGGCGGCCACGAGGCAGAACATATCCCGGCCCGTCACGGATCCGGTGTAGGCCAGGACCCGCTGTCGCCGGGCGGCGGGTTGACGACGCCGCGCACCAGTTCGAGATACTGGATAGCCGGATGATGACCCGTCAGCCACTGGACTGCGTCGCGGCCATCGGCGCTCGCGCGGTAGCGCTCCCAGTCCTCGGACCGGGCCCACTGGAACAACTCGACCACCTTGGCAGCATCCTCGCTCAGATAGACCAGCGCGGAAAGGAAGCCGGGGTGATAACGCACGCGGCGCTCGATGAAATCGGACAGCTCGTTCGCGAAGCGCTCGCTTTCGCCTGGCGGGCAGTCGAATATCAACAACACGCTGAAGGCGCCCTCGTGCACAGGTAAGGCTTTCATGTACCGCTTTTCCCTTTGCTGGTTTTCGCGAATCGCCGCTCAGTAACCTGCGGCGTGGCCGTCTTTGCGGGACTCGGAGGCACCCACCCAGACCTCGCCATACTTGCGGATGGCCTGGTAACCGCCATAACCCCCGTCGTTGGCCACTTCGACCCGATGCCCGCGCCTTTCGAGTTCCTGGATGGCCGCCGCCGGGAAGCCTTTCTCGAGGCGGACCACGCCGCCGTCCGTCATCCGCTCGCCGGTCGGCTCGCTGGAACCGTCGTGCCGCACGCGGGGCGCATCGCCCGCCGCCTGCAGGTTCATGCCGAAATCGATCAGGTTGACCAGCACCTGCACGTGGCCCTGGGGCTGCATCCCGCCGCCCATCACGCCGAAACTCAGCCAGGGCTTGCCGTCGCGGGTCACGAAGGCGGGAATGATCGTGTGGAACGGGCGCTTGGCCGGTGCGTACACATTTGGGTGTCCGGGCTCGAGAGTGAACATCTCGCCGCGGTTCTGCAAACCGAATCCCAGTCCCGGCGGCGTCATGCCCGAACCCATGCCACGGTAGTTGCTCTGGATCAGCGAGACCATGTTGCCGTCGTCGTCGGCGACCGTGAGATAGATCGTGTCGCCCTGCCCGAGCACCGCGGGATCGCCGTGCGGGAAGGCCTGTGCGGCTTTATCCGCATCGATCAGGGCCCGGCGGCGTTCGGCGTAACCCTTCGAGATCAGCGCCTCGGTAGGAACGTCGGAGAAGGCCGGGTCGGCATAGAAGCGGGCCCGATCCTCGAAAGCGAGCTTCTTGGCCTCGACGAGCAGGTGCAGATAGTCGGGGCTGTCGAAACCCATCGCAGCGATGTCCCACGCCTCGAGAATGTTCAGCATCTGCAGCGCGGCGATTCCCTGGGTGTTCGGCGGCAGCTGCCAGACGTCGTAGCCGCGGTAATTCGTGGAGACCGGGGCCACCCACTCGGAGCGATGCGCGGCGAAGTCCTCGTAGGCCAGGAAGCCGCCGTTCGCCTGCAGGTAATCCGCCATGGTGTGCGCCATCTCGCCGCGGTAGAAAACATCGCGTCCTTCTTCAGCGAGGCGGGCATAGGTGCTGGCCAGCGCAGGATTGCGAAACACCTCGCCCTTGGCCGGAACTCGCCCGCCCGGCATGAAGACTTCCGCAAAGCCGGGATACTTCTGCCGTTGCTGTGCGTTCTTTTCCCAGTAATAGGCGATCACTTCCGGGACCGGGACGCCCTCCCAGGCATAGCGAATGGCCGGCGCGAGGACTTTCTGCATCGGCAGCCGCCCGAATCGCTCATGCAGTTCGAACCAGCCGTCCACCGCCCCCGGCACGCTGACCGGCAATGGCCCCAGCTTCGGAATGCTCTCGTAGCCGTTGTCGAGGAACCACTGCAATTCGAGGCCCTGGGGCGAGCGCCCGCTGGCGTTCAGCCCTCGCAGCTGTTTCGACTCGGCGTCCCAGACGATGGCGAACAGGTCGCCGCCGATGCCGCAGCCGGTCGGCTCCACCAGGCCGAGCATCGCATTGGCGGCAATGGCCGCATCCACCGCGTTGCCGCCCGCCTTGAGGATATCGAGCGCGACCTGCGTCGCCAGCGGATGGCTGGTCGCCGCCATGCCGTGCGTGGCCATCACCTCCGAGCGAGTGACGAACTCCGGACCGGTGACACGATCTGCGCTCATCGACATGCCTGACACCATTGTGGCGCCCAGAAAGAACAGGCCGAGCCTGGCCTGGCGAAAACTCGAAATCTGCATAAATCTCCCCTGCATGATGCCCGACGTGGCGTGCCCGTCAAATCCATGCCGCGGTCATTCCCTGCGCCGGAAACCGATCCGGCCATTCTCGTAATCTACTGCGACGACCAGCGCACCCAGGGCCTGGGCACCGAACACCCCGTCACGTCCCGAACCCGGATCGGCGTCACCGGGCTCGCCGGCCACACCAGCAGACGCCTCGCAGGGCGTCGGCTCGACCGGGATGAGCAAGCCGCCGACCGAAGCCACCGCCGACTGCACCGGCTCGTCGAGGCAGAGTCCTCTGCCGCTCGCCGGCTCGAACTGCAACCTGACCCAGCGTCCCTCGCCTTGTTCGAACTCAACCCAGGCCTCGAAATACGGCACCCGCCGCAAAACGGCGAGCCGGCTGACCACCGGCATGCCGCCGACGTCGAAGCTGTTGCGCCGATGGAGCGACATGCGTCTCCCGCTCACGTCGAGTTCCACCACGAAACGCCGCAGCAGATCATAGCCGATCACGCCCGCGGCTCCCCCGCCCGGCTGGCCGTGGGGCCAGTCGGACGGATCCACCAGGAGCAGACTCTGGTCCCGCAGTGCGATGCCGCCGAGCGTGAGCCCACGTTGCTTGATCAACATGCCGCCGCGAACCCCGGGCAACAAGGTAGCGTTCAATTTCAGCCTTCCCGCGCCGATCGGGCCGAAACCGGCCGCCCGGGCACCGGTCAGCGCGATGGCGCCGGCCGATGCCTGGAAGAGAAACGGCACCGGGTCACTGTCGTCGATGGACACCTGCAACCAGGGGCTCGCGCCGGGCGTCGGCTCGAGCGCCACGTGCGTCACCGTGGCGCCCGCCGGCCACTCGAGCGGCGTGCCCTCGTTCGCGTAAGCGAAGCGCAGCGTGTCGACCCGGCTGCAGCCTGATGCCGCAAGAAGCAACACGACGGCGAGAAAAGCCCTCGCGCTCAGAACGGAATCCGTTCGTCGTGGATCGGAAACACCACCCGCAGGCTGTCGGGTTCGCGACTTCGCTTCAGCTCGTAACCGGAATGGTCGAAAACTTCGACCATCTTGGTGTTCGAAGGCAGCATCTCGGCTTCGAACTGCTGGATGCCGTTGTCACGCGCGATTCTTATCAGGTGCTTGAGCAGCTGCGTGGCGACGCCGCGGCCCTGGAAATCGTCGCGTACGAGGAACGCCACCTCCGCGCGGCGCGGCTCGACCGGCGGCTGTACCTCGATGTAGCGGCCGACCGCGATGATCCCTTCCTCGTCCGGCGCCTCGGCTGCCAACGCCACATGGCGGAAGAAATCGAGCCGCGTGTAGTAGTCCAGCTCGGCGTCGGAGAGGGTTCGCTTGGTTTCGAAATAGCGGAAGTACCGCGATCGCTGGCTGGAACGCTCGAACAGTTCAAGGACGGCATCACGATCCCATTCGCGCAGGGCGCGAACGAAAAACGGTGTGCCATCGATCAGGTAACCGAGCGCGCGGTATTCACGATGGTCGGGAATGCTCATGGCTTCATGTCTCATGCTCTTTGCCACGGGTCGGAACACGACCGGTGGGTATGCGGGGCGCGGCTCGCTCGCAGTGCGCCGCCTGGTCATCGAAAAAGATATGCGGGCGGAACGCCGCGAGAATTTCGGTCTTCGGCACGCCGCCCAGGAAAAACGCCTCGTCTACGACGATACCCCATGCAAGCAACGTGCGAATGACACGCTCATGCGCGGGTCCGCCGCGTGCCGTCACCAGCGCCGTGCGAATCGGCGTGGCGCCTGCGCGGCCCGCGGCCCGCTGCAGGGCCGACAGCTTGTGCAGAAGGTTGGCGAAAGGGCCGGCCGGAAGCGGCTCCCGCGCCCGCTCCGCCTCGTGCCGCACGAATGCTTCGAGCCCGTCGGCCTGAAACACCCGCTCAGCCTCGTCGGAGAACAGGATGGCGTCGCCGTCGAATGCAATGCGAATCTCTTCCGCCGGTTCGAACGGGTCCTCGGGACGATCGTAGAGCAGCGCCGCCGCCACCCCACCTTCGAGGGCACGCCGCACGTCGTCCTCGTATCCGGACAGGAAAAGATCGACATGGAAGGCTTTCAGGTAGGGAGCCAGGGGTGCGCCGCCCGACAGCGCCGCGCGCGTGATGTCGAGTCCGTAATGGCGGATGGAATTGAATATGCGCAGGCTCGTCTCGGTGGAATTGCGTGACATGACCACGACCTCGGCCCGGCGGGGGGCGCCCGGCGTGTTCAGCCCCAGTACCGCCTGCGCAAGGGAAAACCCGGTGCCCGGCGGCAGGATCTCGTCTTCGCGGCTCAGCTGCTCTGCACGGTAGGCGTCGAGCCCTGCGGAGACGAACAGGGCGTCCTCGCGGCGCAGGTCGAACAGGGCGCGCGAGGAAATGCCAACCACCAGGCATGCCGAAAGATCTTCAGCCAATGTTCCACTCCATGTGGCAATTATCGCATCGGTTGCGACAAAGCGTGAGCAAGGCCTCTACCTGCCCGGAGGCCTGAAAAGAAAAGGCCGGGCATGGGCCCGGCCTTTCACTCCTCTGCGCCGCTCCAGCGACCGCCTACTCGCTGGCTGCCGTCTCCGGCTGATCCACCAGCTGCACCAGCGCCATCGGGGCATTGTCGCCGGGGCGGTTACCCATCTTGAGGATGCGCAGGTAGCCGCCGGGACGCGCACGATAGCGCGGGCCCAGCTCGTTGAAGAGCTTGCCCACGACTTCCTTGTCACGCAGCCGGTCGAAAGCGCGGCGACGTTGTGCGACGCCGTCCTGCTTGGCCAGCGTGATCAGCGGCTCCACGACCCTGCGCAGCTCCTTGGCTTTCGGCAGCGTCGTGCGGATGGTCTCGTGGAGCACCAGCGAAGACGCCATATTGCGGTACATGGCCGTACGGTGGGGGCTCTTGCGGCCGAGTTGCCGACCTGATTTGCGATGACGCATTGCTCGTTATCCTGTTGTGAGACGCGCTCAGGCGACCCGCTCGCTGTCGTGCTTCAGGCTGGCCGGCGGCCACCCCTCGAGACGCATACCGAGCTGCAGCCCGTGATTGTCCAGCACCTGCTTGATTTCGGTCAGCGACTTCTTGCCGAGGTTCGGCGTGCGGAGCAACTCCACTTCCGTCTTCTGCACCAGGTCGCCGATGTAGTTGATGTCCTCGGCCTTCAGGCAGTTCGCCGAGCGCACCGTCAGTTCCAGCTCGTCCACCGGCTTGACGAGAATCGGATCGATGGTCTTGTCGCCCGGCTCCGGGCCAAGGCCTTCGCCCTGCAGATCGACGAACACGGCAAGCTGGTCCTTGAGGATCGCGCCCGCGCGCCGAATCGCTTCTTCAGAGTCGATCGTGCCATTGGTCTCGATATCGAGAATCAGCTTGTCGAGATCCGTGCGCTGCTCGACGCGCGCCGCATCGACCGTGTAGGCAACGCGCCGCACCGGACTGAAGGAGGCGTCGAGTTGCAGGCGCCCGATGGGTCCGCTCTGCTCCTCGAAATTCGGCCGCTGCGTGACCGGCTGGTAACCGCGCCCGCGCTGCACCTTGAGCCGCATCGACAGGTTGCCGGCCTTGGTCAGCGTGGCGATCACGAGGTCGGGGTTGATCACTTCCACGTCGTGGCCGGTCTCGATGTCCGCGGCCGTGACGACGCCCGGGCCCTTCTTCGACAACACCAGGTCGATCTCGTCCCGCGTATGCATCTTTACAGCCAGCTGCTTGAGGTTCAGCAGGACATCGACGACATCCTCCTGCACCCCTTCGATGCTGGTGTATTCATGGAGCACGCCGTCGATCTCGGCCTCCACCACGGCGCAGCCGGGCATGGAAGACAAGAGGATACGCCTCAGGGCGTTGCCCAACGTGTGGCCGAAACCGCGCTCG
>Ga0102941_1000489_pt1 | contig 18446 bp, 13 predicted proteins | sample SalPonR2_C_D2_MG_FD_79281 | JGI IMG/M metagenome (GOLD analysis project Ga0102941, IMG submission 79281) | Salt pond soil microbial communities from South San Francisco under conditions of wetland restoration - Salt Pond MetaG R2_C_D2_MG | ecosystem: Environmental > Aquatic > Marine > Intertidal... | reverse complement strand
GATCCGAGAAGCGATCCCAGCATGATACCACCCAGGCCCGCTGTTAACGAAGATATCAGAAACGCTATGAATTTGACTTTCTTGACTTTTATTCCAACATGCTTTGAAGCTTCGGGGTTTCCTCCCACTGCATGAAAGAATCTACCCAGTTTTGTATGTTCAAGAATGATGATGAAGGCGATGATAACGCCTAAGAAAATGAATACCGGACTGGGTATAAAGTCGAAAATCATGGCGCGTCCCAATACCGGTAGCATCTCAGGAAACGACGCGGAATAATAAGTCGAACCGTCTGTCAACCATTTTGAGAAACCGGCAAGTAAAGTCATCATGCCAATCGTTTCAATAACGGCTGGAACTCCCAGAAATACTACGATCAATCCGTTTACAACACCGATGCCCAAAGCTGCTATCAGGGCAACCATCCACCCTGCGATGGCTCCAAAAAGTAATTCTCCCATGAGGATAACACTGAGCACACCGGAAAAACTTGCCAGTGAAGCAAACGACATATCAAATTCACCTGATATGACAACTGTGGTTAATCCTATAGCCAGTATACCGGTGATACTGGCCTGTCTTATGATAGATAGGACATTTCTAAGACTGTAAAACGAAGGTTCCATCATCGAGAATATCAAAAATACAATCCCGAGTGTGAATAAAACCCCATACTTTCTCAGCAATACAATAGAATTGTTTTTGAATTTCAAAATTTTGCCCCCTTATTCATATCGCGCATTCCAATATCCTTTCATTATCAAAGTCTTCTCTCTTGAATTCACCGTTTATCGTGCCTTCTTTGAAGATGTATAACCTGTCGCAGATCCCAATCAATTCGGGTAATTCCGATGAAATAAAAATAATACCGATCCCTCTTTCCTCTGCCAGATGCCTGATCATTTTGTATATTTCGAATTTCGTCCCGACATCTATCCCAATGGTGGGTTCGTCGAGTATTAGGGCTTGGATATTGTCCTGGTTGATCCAACGGCTGATAATGACTTTCTGTTGATTCCCGCCGCTCAACTGAGTGATCTCCTGGTTGAGGTTGACGTATTTGATCTTCAAAGCACTGTTTTCAGCTACTTTCTTTGCGATCTTTTTCTCTTTATTCTTATTGATCAATCCAAGCAACCTGGTAAAGTGTTTCAAAAATGATATGGATAGGTTCCCCTTTAAATCAAAACTGTAAAAAAGCCCTTTTTCTTTTCTGTCATCAGGTATCATATAGATGTGGTTGTCAATCATTCTGTTGACCTCGGGAATTATCGTTTCACCATTGAGTTTGATCGATCCGCTTTTTCTTTCACGCAACCCATAAATTGTTTCGATCGTTTCTGTCCTGCCTGAACCTATCAAGCCATAAAACCCAAGTACTTCACCTTTTTTTAAGCTGAAACTGTTGTTTTTGAGAAAGAAATGATCGGATAAATTCTCCACCTCAAGGAATGTTTCTTGATAACTCGGAGTGATTGGAGGGTAAAGGTTGTCGATATTCCGGTTGACCATATATTTTATACAAATGGGTTGTGTCATGTTTTCCCTTTTGTCGGTTATGACTTTTTTACCGTTCCTGAATATCGTAATTCTATCAGCGTTTTCAAAGACTTCCTCCATTTTATGAGTGATCAAGACAACCGAAACCCCGTCACTTTTTATTTTTTTTACAACTTTAAACAGGGCATCGGACTCGGATTCGGTGAGACTCGAAGTCGGTTCATCCAGCAACAGTACCTTTGGTTTGTACAAAAAGGCACGCAGTATCTCTATAGATTGCCTTTGTGCAGAACTTAAAGATGAAACAGGTACATTTAAAGGGGCATTGAGCTTATATCGTTTTTGAATGGCCTCAGCTATCCGTGTTATTTTTTTCTCATCGATCCAAAAATATGATTTAAGAGGTTCTTCGCCCAAAAGGATATTTTGAGAGCCGGTTAGATAAGGGATCAAATTCCTTTCCTGATATACCATTCTTATTCCCTTTTTCAAAGCTTCAGATGGATGGTTGAAGAACGTTTTCTGACCTTCAAAGTATATCTCACCTTTGTTCTGATGATAAATACCGGTGATGATATTACAGAACGTGCTTTTCCCCGCTCCATTTTCACCGCAGATAGCGTGGATTTCCCCTTTTTTAAGGTCAAAATCAACATCATCCAGTGCGATTACACCCGGAAATTCCTTTTTTAAACCTTTTACTTCCAATACAGTGTCATTGTCAGTCATTTTAATCCCCTTTGTCTTAATAACAATATCGGAAGGTTTTTTGCCTTCCGATATTGTTTGCGCAATTTATTACTCTTTTATCTTATACGGGCCACCGGCATCCTGCCAGTTGTACCACGCATTAGGATCGTCAGGGTCTCCACCGTAATAATCGAAGACAGCGTGGATGGATGAACCGGGTTCCGGTACATTGTATTCATCTGTTAATATTGGCATTTTATAAATAACTTTTGCCGGAGGAACAAGAGAACCTTTATCGCCAGGTTCTATACCCATTTCAACCTGATTGATAATATCAAAAACTGTATGCACATACAGTTCGAATGGCTGGCTGATTGTAGCTGCAAACGGTGAACCACTTCTGATCATTGAGTATACAGAAGAACCCCCATCGATGCCCGTTACAAAGATATCATCACGGTCATAACCGGCCTGTTCAATGGCTCTTGCAGCATAAACCCCCGGAGTATCCCATCCGGAGAATATCCAGTCAAGTTCGTTCCCATACTTAGTCATCCAATTTGTGGCTGTATCGAGGGCGCTTTTTTCATATCCGACAAGTGGAAGGAATTCTTCTGCAACGAGTTCAACTGCCGGATAATCCCTTTCAAACAAAGTCGCGGCGGTATAGGCTCTTCGTCTCATAATGTGCCATTTTCCATTGAGTATTGCAACTTTCCCTCTTTCGTTTAATCTGGCAAGTCCCCAGTATGACATCATGGCACCTGCAACTGCGTTGTTCTGTGTACAGCTGACGATGACTCCCGGCCTCAATTCAGTGTCAACACAGTAAACTCCGATACCTTCTTTTCTTGCCTTAAGGATTAGGTCGGAAATTGCCTCCATATCCCAGTAGATGATGACGATTGCATCCACTTTTTTCTCTATCAGTGTTTCCATGGTTTCTCTTTGCTTTGCCGGATCTCTGACAGTCATCGCATCGACCATTTCCCAATCTCTATGGGCGCATTCTATCTGTACTTGTTGATAGTCTCTCTGACATGATTCTGCTTCAAGGCCATGTCCGCATATTGCAACGGTAATATCTTCGGCGTATTCTGCAGCAAATCCACCTGATGCAAATACAATGAACAACACCATTAAGATACTGAAAAAGAATGCTTTCTTCATTTTTTTCACTCCTCGTTTTTTAATAAATGGTTGAGTTCTTTAAAAAAGAAATAAACCACTTTGGATCCGGGATCTATTTCTCCGATGGTACGTTTACCGAAAGCTTTCGCTCTGCCTCTTTTTGCAAGCATATCCTTTGTGCCTAACATGCCCGCTTTGGCCGCTTTTACAATATCGTCAAATGCCTGGTCAATTGTCTCATAACTGTCCCTGTTTGCTTCCAGGGTTTCAACCACCTTGTTTAATGGATCCAGCATGGTTTTTTCCCCTGTCTTTGCCTTGCCTCTCTTCTGTATTCCCCGGATGGCTGAGTTGACAATTTTGGGCAGATCGTTGATTTCAATCTCCTCTTTTCCCGACACGACCTTTCCCGCGTACATAAAGGCGGTGCCTCCAAGAACGGCGAATGTTGAGGGATTTGCTTCCATAAAGGCCATACCTGTCTTTTTTAGGACTTTTCCAACATCCTTATCCTGACAGTTTTCAAGTGCCTCTATAACAGCTGCAGCCCCCTTGCTTATCGTTATGCCGAGGTCACCGTCGCCTATGGTTGCATCCAGTTCTCTTATTTCATCTATGTGGTTGTTACGCATTGCCTTTGAACAAGCGATTAAAATGGCTTTTAGCCACTCTGCCTCTGTAGTCTTTGCCATCGTTATCATCTATCTCCCTTTTTAAAACTGTTGTAATAACATCGGTGCTTTTACAGGCATGTCTATCAACTCTTTAAAATCGTCATTTAGTTTGAAAAGAGAAACTGACAAACCTTTCATTTCCATTGATGTGGCGTATTCCCCTACAAAGTTTCTGTAGCTCTTAATACCGTGATCATTCAGGAGTTTGTTGACCCGGTTAAAAACGATATAAAGCTCCTGTGGGGCTGTTGCACCAAGACCGTTAACCAGTACAGCAACTTCATCGCCACTTTTGTATGGCAGATCCTTTATTACTTTATCAACGAGATAATCTGTTATTTCATCTGCTGTTTTCAGCTTTCCTCTTTCTATTCCTCTTTCCCCATGTATACCCATTCCGATTTCCATTTCGTCATCCCCTATTTGGAATGTGGGTTTACCTGCTGCAGGTATTGTACAAGGTGAGAGGGCAACGCCCATGGTCCTTATGTTTTCAAGAGCCGAATCAGTCACCTTTTTAACCTCTTTCAGGGAAGCCCCCTGTGCAGCTTTGGCTCCGGCAATCTTGTATGCAAACAGAATTCCGGCAATGCCTCTTCTGTCCTCTTTTCTTTCCGGGGGAGCTGAGGCAACATCGTCTGCAGCTATACAAGTCTCAACGGGAATATCTTCATCTTCAGCCATTTCTGCCGCCATATCAAAATTCATGATATCGCCGCCGTAATTCCCGTACAAATACAGAACACCCTTACCACCGGATATTGCCTTTGTCACTTCGAGCATTTCGCTAACAGATGGTGATGAAAAGACTTCACCGATGGCTGTACCATCTATCATGTTCTTGCCAATATAGCCTAAGAAGAGAGGCAAATGTCCGGATCCTCCGCCGGTTGCGATTCCAACCTTGTCTTTAATCGGTGATTTGGCATATACGATCGCACGTTTATCTTTTCCCACTCGTTTGAAGTTTTCGGGAAAGGCCTTTGTTATGCCATCAATCATCTCTTCGATTAGAGTATCCGTGCTGTTGATAATCTTCTTCATTTCACTTTCCTCCAAGCCATTTAACAACGTTGATCCAGAACTGTCCGTAATCTTTCCAGTCTACCATTCCTCTTCCCCAATGGGGTGCCGGATCAGAGGCAAATGCCAGGGTTCTACCCTCACCGTAGTTTCCGGTAACGATAATAGGGTCTCCTTCGTATTCAGCAAGGATCTTTCCATCATCTTTTGCCTTAATCTCATTGTATCCGGAAAACAGTGGCGGGGCATTCTCAAAATCAACATCTTTGAACAACGGATGTGAATTGTCAATGACCTTTGGTGTCATTCCTTCTGAAACCTCCACTCTGTCATCATATGGAAAACAGGTAACGGGAAGTATCTCTTCTACAGGTGTCTTATGCCATTTTGCCATTCCAAACATTCCGCCGAACGACATCCAACCGCCGACACCGCAGAATCCGCCACCTTTCTTTGTCCAGTCTTTGAGAGCTCCCAGTCTGTCCGAACCCATCGGACAGTTGTTGAATCGATCTTCATACATGATAACGGTATCCGTTCCAACATCACTGTAGATGATTACATCGTACTGATCCAGTTCATCGGGTTGTGGGAAATTTCTTTGTACTTCGCTTGTAGGAACGTAAGTGAGATTAATCTCCGAATCAGATTCAAGTGCTTGTCGAAGATGGCCGCTCTCATCATGAACAACACCATCTGTCCATGCGTTCATGCCTTTTACATAAGTCGTAATTAAAATGACCTGATCTCCACAATAAAAAACGTTTAACAATTAAAACCCTCCTCATCTAAAATGTAATAATGAAACTCATAATGTTTAGAATATCAAACATTTCAAAAAAACAAAAAAGGTGCCTTTTATAAAAAAGGCACCCTTAACCTTGTAGATATATCTTCCTTAGATAGTATCTGAATATTTAATTTTCGTAATTGATAGCCATCAATTCTACTAACGTTATAATAGAATACATTCCGAATTTTGTCAAATCCGGTTATAATGAATTTGGGTTTATTAAAATGAAAAAAAAGAAGTTAGAACCCCTTTTCTCTATTTTTCTTTGTTTTTCAGCTCGATGCGTTCCTGGGGGGGGATAAAAACTTATGATTTTAAACAACAGGCTTACCAAATGGATGGCATTGAAATAAAGTCTTTGCTGCTGTTGAATACTAATCTGAGGATATAAGGATTCTTTCACGAGGTATTCGGATGATCAGTTTTGTTCCATCCTCTCCGCTAAAAAAGAAAGTTCCGTTAAATTCATTCTTGACCAGTGAGTTGACAATAAAGAGACCCAGACTGTTCAGTTTGTCAATATTAAATCCTTTCGGAAGTCCTACCCCGTTATCTTCTATGGATATTTCGAGTTGTTCATCAGTCTTTTTGCATGTGATCCTGATTACACCGTTTTCGGGTTCTTTAAAGGCATGCTTGTAACAATTGTTGATGAGTTCGTTGATGATGAGGGCAATGCTTGTGGTTTTGTTATAAGGGATGAAGATATCCTCTATCCTCGTTATAATCTCCGGTCTTTCATCAAGCATGTGAAACTTGAGCAGGGCAAGTATTAGGGTCTTGATATTCACAATACTCCTTCCCACTACATCTTTACTCAACAGATCATGAATGATGGCAATGCTTTTGATCCGTGAAACAACGTTGTTGACCAATTTATCAATATTCTTTTCCGGACTTCTGTCAAAGTTGCTTTTTTGAAGTTTTATGAGGCTTATAATGGTTTGAAGATTGTTTTTTATTCTGTGATGAGTCTCCTGCAGTAGTGTTGACTTACCGAGCAGCCTTGTGTTTTCAATGGCAACTGCAGCCTGTTTTGAAAGCGCCAAAAGAATCTTTTTCTGTTTTTCCGTCTGGATATATTTGTCCTGATAAAAGACTTCTATCAGCGCTGTATAATGGCTTCTGATTAGTACCGGATAACATATAACCGTTTTGACATGATTGATTCTCTTAAAAAGTTTACTGAAATCATCACTGTCTGCATTATTGTGATACAAACTGTCTTTTCTCATAATATCCATAACGGCTTCGGGTTTTATCGTGGTATAGATCTCATCACGCCTTTTGTACCCTATAATATCAATTATAGATTGTGATTTTTCATCAATAAGATACACATTACAGCCATCTGATTCAAGAATCTTTGTTGAATATCTGGTAAGCATGCTTAAAACATCATTTAGTTCGTAGTTGGATGTTAGAAATTCTGCAGCTTTGAATACCGCCTCAATAATGTCATCGGTATCTGAATGAATCAGGTCTTTCTCACTCGTGCTGTTTGTTTTAGATGAAAAACCCGATATAAGGCTGATGAGTTTTTCAGGCCTTTTTTTTGCCTCACACGAAAGCATCTCACCTTTCAAACGCCCTGAACTAATAACCGTTAACCTGTCGGCATATTGTAACGCTTCCTCCCATTTGTTTGTCACATATATAAATCCGGTCCCCATTTCTTTCAGTTCCCGAATCACTTTTAAGAGTAATTCTCTGGAGGCTTTTGTAAGATACTCTGTGGGTTCAAGCAGAACAACGACTGGTGGTTTGAAATAATACATCTTGGCTATTTCTACATTCTTTTTTTCTTCGTTGGTTAAAGTATTCACGAAGGTCTTGCTTTTGACCCCTAAACCCAGTTCAGCCAATAATGCATCAGATCTTTTTTTTAATTTCCGCCGACTGAATAAACGGAAGATTTTCTTCGGGTCTTCCATCAAAAAAATATTCTCGTAAACGGTTAAATCGTTTGCCAGAGATGGTCTTCTCAGCAGGAAAAAGGCTTCCTTTCTCTGTATCTGTTCAAAGGATTTCTCGATCTTTTTTCCCTGAAAGAAAATTTCACCGGAGAAACTCTTTTCTTTCCCGAGAAGTACATCTACAAAGAGACCTTTACCAACACCCCGCTCTCCTATAAGCGCATGAAGTTCTGATTCTTTTAGACTGAAATTGATTCCGTGTAGGTCAATTCCATTTTTTGTCCGGGTATTTAAATCTTTGACTTCAAGAATCCTTTTCATACCATTCTCCGCTTTCTTTAATGAATAGTGTTCTCTAAAGTGTTCATTAAATTCAGATTGAAGTAACACATTTGATTGAGAAAGGGCGCCTTGCGAAATCATCGGATTATACACCCTTTGAATCACTTAGATTCTATCATTAAATGCCTGGATTCAGAAGGATTTTTATGAAAATGGTTTAAATTGGGAAAAACAGGTGAAAGTGATAAAGCGGCGGAAGGAGCAAAAGGGTATTAAAAAAGACAGGAAAAAGCAAAGCCGATCAAGTTTAGAAATCGAACCCTTTAAAAGGAGGTATAAAGTATGTCCTGCTTTTTCCTGCCTATGGGTGCAGTTTAAATCTTAAAATTATCCAGTTCGTTGTTGACACTTTCTGCCAGTTTTTGCAGGTTGGAGGAAGAATTTCTTAGCTTTCCAACTGATGAAGCCTGATTGTCTACTTCTTCAACCATTCTTTGCACTTTCGAAGAAGCCACGACCATTGATTGTGCGGATTGATCCACAGCTTCTGCTATTTCTGCGGCTGCTGAGCTTTGCTCTTGTGATGTGGTCGTTAAATCTTTAACAGCTTCTCTCAAATTTTCGATTCTATTAAGGATTGTTCCAAAATGATTCAGCGCTTCTTTTGATCTTTCGCTCATTGTGTTAATAACGTCAAGCGTCTTATCTGACGCGTTGTTTACCTGATTGACCCCTGAACCTATTTCTTTAAGCGTTTTAGAGATGTTTTCAGTAGCTTTCTGACTCTCCTCGGCCAGTTTTCTTATTTCATCGGCCACCACTGCAAAACCCTTGCCGGATTCACCGGCTCTTGCAGCTTCTATAGCTGCGTTCAAGGCAAGCAGGTTTGTCTGTTCCGCAATATCGGATATCGTCTGGACGATTGTCTGGACTTGCTTTGATTGTTTCTGAAGGTTTTCAACATACCGTGACGTTTCATTGGCCTGATGTTCGGCATTCACAACAATCTCAGTAACGCCTTTGAGTTCTTCTTCACCACTTTGAGCGGATTTCGACGTTTCTTCAGTATTCTCCATGAAGTTCTTTGTGATCTCGAGTACGTTCTTAGCGGAGGCAGCGACTTCCTCGATACCCGAGCTGACCTCTTCTATGGAAGCGGATGTGTCTTGTACATTCTGATCAGTCTCATTTGCCTGTTCTTTCAAATCCTGCGCAATTTCCTCCGTACTCTGGGCAATACTGTTTAATTCAGTAGTTGAGTCGTTGACACTCCCCATTGCATTTTTGGTATTTTTTAGGGTTTTCTTTGTGGAAAGAACAATGCCATTCAGGGCCTCTTCCATATTACCAAGCTCGCTTTTTTTCATCTTATTGTCAAAATTGACCGTGTAGTCAAGGTTTTTAAGACGTTCTGTTTTTTGCAGGAGGCGGCTCATCGGTTTTTTGATACTTAATCTTATGACATAGGCCGTTAAAAGACTGATCGCAATCGATAAGATTACAATGATCAGCGTGGTTCTGCTGGTATGCTTAATAACATTGATGCTTTCCCTGCTCTTTCCATTGACTGTATCAATCCCGGCTGTTAAAAGGTCGGTTCGGCTCTTGTTGATAACAGCAAGTTCTTTTTTTATGTCCCCGATGGAATCTTTGACTTTACGGTTGATGATCTCAAGGGACTTTCTCTTGGCCTGATCGATGGTGGACTGTTCAAATCCCTTGCTACCCTCGATCTTTTTGATCTCCTCCCGGGTTTTCAACACTTCGCCTGAAATCTCCTCTAATCTTGCCAGAACTTCCATGTACTTTTCCAGCGAGACGGTGATCATGTTTCTTTTAACTGGGTCAAGAATCGGGGATTCGGATTCTCTGTCATCTTGAACAAATTCAATTAACTTTTCCCTGTGTTTGTTAATCCCGGAAGATAATTCAGACATTTGTTCAGGTTCCCGAAGGATATCACGGGTTTTCAACTCTATTTTGTATAAGTGTTCCATTGGAATTCCTTCACCAAGGATTTCAGGGATCCACAACCTTTCAAACTCGGGGAAACGGAAGTATTTTATCTCCACTTTTTTTAACAGATCCTCTTTCAGGGAGGCCGTCAATTTTTGTGACAGCTTATTCTTTTTGCCGTATTTTTCGTATAGTTCATTCATTACGGTGTTGAATTCTTCATCATCCCAGTAGAATTCAAACAACTTCTCTTTTTCATTTTCAAGTTTATAGGCGGTGTTTTCAAGCTTGGCAATCGTCCGGCCCTTCTCGGCTAATTCTTTCTCAGCTGTTATCTGATCAATCTTATAGTTGTATATACCATCCACATTGTTTTGCAGTTCTTCCAATTTCGTTTTGAACTGTTCATAAATACTGAGTTCTTTAGCCTGTTTAACCGTTTCAACCATTTCCCGGTTGAACATGTTGTACTGTTCATCCTGTTTTTTTATCTCTGAAATATACCCCATTCTAAGGACTGATTGAAGCATATTGTTGATCTTCTCTGTGAAATCAGTCGTTTCTCTGTATAAACCAAACTCACCTTCAACATCCTGTAGCTCGGTCTCAATATGTCTGCCGCTCTCTTCCATGTTGGAAGCGGAAAAGAACGAAAAAACAAATATAGTGGCGAGCAGAACAATAATGATCAAAAAGCCTGTTAGTACTTTCCCTGAAATAGACATTTAAACGCTCCTATCAGTCATTGAAATATTGAATATCGTTTTCCTGTTTCGATAGCGGGATCCATTTGTTTTCAGGTTCTGAATAAACGTAGTATTTTTCTGTGATCACATTTCCACGGTCATCATAGGAATATACGTATTTAGAAGTTATAGTATCCCCACCGATTTCGTCTGCATAATTGATCTCTTCCACAACGTTGCCCTGATTATCATAAGATGCCCGATAGATGGTTTTTGTCGAATCCCCGGATATCCTGTATTCCATTATCATATCCGTTCCATTGTACACAGCTTTGTTATGAGATTTTATCTGTCCCTCCGGATCGTAAATATAAAACTCTTTCAGATTGTTCTGTGCATCAAATTCGGCTTTGTACACCTGGGAGGGCGTTTGGGAATCGCCTTCATACTTAACGGCCTTAATCAGATTATTGCTGTCATCGTACTGGTACTGATGTTTATATTCTAATGCTTCGTAATCGTCATAACTCAGTTCTTGTATCACGTTTCCGCTTTCATCGTATTCATAGACCTTTTTGTATTCAAGCTGATATTTCGTTTCCCCCTTGTACTCATAACACTGTGATTTGCTCTCTTTTATGAGCTCGCCGTTCTCATTGTATTCTGCAAGATATCGGGTATCAGCTCTTTTTTCAACGAAATTCATACCCTTAACAAAGTGATCGTTCTCATCGTATTCGGCTTTGTACCTTGATAAAACAGATGAATCCGTGGCGTATCTGATTCCCTCAATCTGATTGCCCCGCTCATCGTATTGATAATGGTAAATATAGGGAATCAATTCACCTTTACTCAACCTTTTCCCACTTATCTGTACCATATTGCCTTGATTATCATATTCGTAACGGTAACTGAACTGAAGAGAGCCATCCCCGTCGGTTCTGATCTCACTGAGAACATTACCGTTCTCTGTATAATCGGCTTTGACAATATCCACAACCTGCCATTCATCGTTCTCATATCGATACATTTGCACCTCTATCGACTGTACACCCTGGGTATCGACTTTTTTGATAAAGGGATCGATCCAGATACCGAATATGCTTCCGGATAGAAAGAGTATCGACAGAAACAACAAGATCAGCAATCGTTCGTTGTGCGTTATCCGTTTATTATTAATACTTATACCCCCTTTCATTGATCGAAAAATTCATTATAAATACCCGACAGTATGAAAACAACCGCCTTGGCTCCGGCATCATAAGCCCCAATGCTTCTTTCGCCGAGGTATCTGGCCCTGCCCTGGGATGCGACTATTTTCTTTGTGGATTCCGCCCCTTCGTTGGCTTTGTTCAGGGCCTCTTTATAAGCCTCCTTGAATCCGGCTTGTTTAGCTGCACTTTCTTTTAAAGATTCTGTGAAGGGAATGAGCGAGTCCAGCAGTGTTTTATCACCGAGTTTTGCCTTTCCCGCCTTCTGCACGCCGTCAACCAGTGATTGAAAGAATCCGGCCGTTTCAGCTAAATCAAGGCTCTCTTTTCCTTTTGCATAACGGCCTGCTTGTAAGAAAGCCTTTCCCCAGATTGGACCGGATGCCCCGCCGCATTTCTGCATGATAATCATGCTGCAACTTTTCATAAAGGCGCCGATATCTTCCGTTTTCAAGGCTTCCCATTTGTTTTTAACTTCTGTGAATCCCTTTGAAAGTGAAGTGCCAAAATCACCGTCACCTGCAACTGAATCCAGATCACAGAAATAGGATTCGTTATCAATGATTGTATTGACCGTAAAATTCATGATCTTGATGAAGTCGTCTTTTTGTAATTGATTCATATCAATAACCCCTATCTATTTATTTTAAAATTCTTTCCAGGCCACTGTATTTGAGTAACTGCTCAATAGTTTTTTAAGCTCACTATCCAGATTCAGTAACGAAATCGAAGCTCCGGCCATATCGATTGATGTCATGTAGTTGCCGACAAAAGTCTTGTATACCCTAATTTTTTCTCTGTTAAGTATCTGTTTGACCTCGTTGTTAAGGATATAAAGCTCTTGAAGAGGTGTTCCTCCAAAGCCGTTGATCATGAGGGCGCATTCATCCTCGGACTTAAATGGAAGGTCCTTTAAGATCTTATCTGTCATGACTTTCGCCATTTCATCAACGCTTACCCATTTATCTCTTCTGATCCCGGCCTCACCATGGATTCCGACGCCCATCTCTATCTTGTCAGCTTCCAGGTCAAAGGTCGGCTTTCCCCTGGCCGGAACTGTACAGGCCTTTAAAGCAACGCCCATCGATCTCACATTTCTGATCACCTTGCCGGCAACTCTTTTACAGTCTTCAAGGGATGCGCCGTCCTCAGCAGCCGCTCCGGCTATTTTATGAACAAAGAGGGTTCCGGCAACACCTCTTCTATCCTCTTTTTTTTCGATTGCCACATCATCGTTAACGATGACAGAATCCACCTTCACCTCTTCTTCCTCAATTGCAAGATCAGCGGCATTTTCAAAGTTCATGACATCCCCCGAATAATTCTTGATAATCAAAAGCACACCCTTATCAGAGTGATTTTCTTTTATCGCATTATAGACCTGCATTACCGAAGGGGAAGCAAAGACATCACCGCATACTGCTGCATCAAGCATTCCGGGTCCCACATAACCGGCATGTGCCGGTTCGTGACCACTGCCGCCTCCGCTTATTAAAAACACCTTATTCCTCTTTTTAACCTTTCTGGATATGACCACGTTCTCCTCATCGTAAGCCAGGAGGTTAGGGTTGGCCTCTATCATTCCTTTACAAAGTTCATTGACAACTGTCTTTGGTTCGTTTATCAGTTTTTTCATATATGCTATCATCCTCCACTGTTTTTAGACCATATGTTGAACAAGCTCTTCTTCGCTTGGTTTGTTATCTTTTCCGGCATCAAACTTTGATACAATTTGACCGTCTTTCATGATGATGATGAGATTACTTAGCCCGATTAATTCCGGAAGATCATCGGTTATCAGTATGATGGCGAGATCGTTTTTTGCCGCTTCCCGTAAAAACATGTATATTTCCTCTTTCGCTCCGACATCTATCCCCCTGGTCGGGTTATTCAATATGAGAACGTCCAAATCTTTCATGATCCATTTCGTCAGAACGATTTTTTGCTGATTTCCTCCGCTGAGAGCGTAACAGAAATCATTTTCATGCGCTTTAATCTTGAATTTCTGTATCCCGTCTTTGACAAGCTTTTTTTCTTTTTTCTTATCCACAAAGACCCGGTTGCTGCTGATCTCCTTCAGGGTTGGTAGAACAAGATTCCATTTAACGCTCAAGGTTCCTATGATTCCCAATTCCTTTCTATCCGAAGGCACATACCCGATCTTGGCATCTATCATCTTTCGGATGTTTGGTTTTTCTACATCCTCATCATTAATGGTTATCTTGCCATGATCATATTCGCCGATACCATATAGTATCTCTCCGACTTCTTTCTTTCCGGAACCGAGCAACCCTCCTATCCCAAGGATCTCACCGCGTTTTAATGTGAGATTAACCGACTCATATTCATTCTTAGAACCCAGGTCGCTGACATCTAAAACGATATCTGATTGTTCCTGATCCAGCTCTCTCTGTTCCTGAACATTATATGTATCTCCTTTCAACAATCTTCCAACCATCATCGGATGAATCTCTTCTTCAGTCGTCGTTTTTGGATCCACCTCGCTGACCACTTTGCCATCCTTTAGAACGGTTATCCTGTTACAGGTTTCAATCAGCTCGGATAACCGGTGTGAGACAAATATGATGGTTGATCTCTCTGCAAAATTCTGGATTTTTTCAAGGAGCAGGTCTCTTTCTTTTTCCTGAAGTCCTGCAGTTGGTTCATCGAGCAATATCAACGGGGTATCTATGTTGTACATCTCCGAAACGACAAATGCCCGTATTATCTCAAGCATCTGCCTTTCATGAAAGGAATATTTGATTATCTCTTTTTTGGGATCGATATCCAATCCAAAATTGGCCAGATGTTTCTCAGCACTGGCGATCATTTTTTTTCTGTTGAGGAATCCCTTCTGCTGAAAATTAGATTCATGTGAGAGAAAGAGGTTCTCATAGACGGTCAGATTCGGCACCAGGTTCTGTTCCTGGAAGACCATGGATACACCAAGGAGATTGGCCTCACGAAAATTTCTGGGTTTGTACAATTTGCCGTTTCTATACATTTCTCCAGAATGAGGCGGTTCAACTCCCGCTATGATCTTCAACAAAGTCGACTTCCCGGCCCCGTTTTCTCCTGCAAACCCTATGATATCGTTTTTATTAACCTCTAAACTCACGCCGTCCAGTGCCTGAACCCCTGGATATTCTTTCTCGATATTCTTGATTTCAAAGTACGATTCCCTCTGTTTTTTTATTCCATTATTCTCCATAATTAAACCTCACCGTTTTCAGTTATAAAAAAAGATTTTTTTACTTAACAGTCAGACTCTTTGGAACACCGACGTTAGCCAGTAATGCCCCTAAAATGATCAGGATTCCCATCGCCACATTTCTTACCTCCGGACTGACACCCATGAAATTCAGTCCGCTAATAAGAACGGTGATCAACACAGCACCCATCACGGTTCCTATGGGTGTTCCCCGGCCTCCACTTAGGGCAATGCCGCCCATTACAACAACTGCTATTATTGGCAGAGTGTAGGTATCCCCCATATAAGGACAGGCTGCTTCGAGCAATGACGCCTGTAGCGTTCCGGCGAGACCCACCAACCCGCCGTGGATTGTAAAAGTAATGATCTGTGTTTTAACCACGTTGATACCCGAATACTCTGAAACGTATTCATTACTCCCGATGGCGTACAAGGCCCTTCCGAAAGTTGTGTACCTCAGGAAAAGAACAACCAGAATCACTAAAATAATCGGTATGGTGATGATATTGGGGATATTGCCCAAAAAGCTCCCCTTTGCGATGGAAATGAACAGATCCGAATTGATATTCATCGGGGATCCCTTCAGTAAAAGCACAGAAATTCCATTTAATATCCCCATCATGGCAATGGTTGAAAGGAATGTCGGTATTTTGAGGATGTTGGCGATCAGACCGTTTGAAAAACCTATACCGGCCCCGACTAGTATTCCGATGATCAACGCCCCCCACCCGAAAACGGGAACCGCCATGGCAGCAATGGCTCCGCTGAAAGTAAGTGTGGCTCCCACTGAAATATCAATACTTCCCATTATGACAACCATTGACATCCCCATGGAGGCTATCAGCATAATCGACATCTGTTTTAGAAGATTACTGATATTAGAACCTGAAACAAAACTGGGAAACTGTATGCCAAAGAATAAAAACATGACAACGATCAGCACAGGAGTCCAATACCTGGCGAATTTCTGTCCTTTTAGATTTTTAAAGATTTTATTAAACAATGCACTTCCTCCTATATCACTATTTTGTCAGGAATATCTTTCCGCGCTTCTGCGAGTAAATAACAAGAGAAATGGCAGAGATTAGCAGTATTCCCTTTACAATATCCTGGACGTTTGAACCTACTCCCGCCAGATTCATTCCGTTATCAAACATGCCTATCAGCAAAACACCGATCAATGTTCTTGGAAGACCGCCAACGCCTCCCATAAGGGACGTACCCCCTACAATAACGGCAATCAATGTGTTGAAAAGATACTTATCTCCCAGTTGAGCCGGTGCCATTCCAAGATAGGATGACAGCAGAACACAGGCGATACCATTCAGTAAACCGGAAAATCCGAATGCAATAATCCTGTAAAAACCGACATTTATCCCCATTTTCCTCAGTGATTCTTCATTGCTCCCTATCGCACGAATATACATACCAACTGTTGTCTTCCTGCTGATAAATATGAAAACGAGAAATACGGCAAACCCCCATAAGACAATGTTTGGGAGCCCCGGAATGAGCTGTCCTGAGGCTATCCAACTGAAATTACGGTTCCTTATGTTGATGTTATATCCGTGGGTTAATCCGGTGGCAACCCCCTTGAAAACGAACATCATTGCAAGTGTGATGATAAAAGACGGGAGCTTGAGCATAACGGTTAGCGTTCCATTGAGTAATCCCGAAAGCAAACCGACTGTTATCGCTGTGATAATCATCCACGGCCCGCCATATGGAAAGAAATAAGCGGCGATGATAGCAGAGGAAGACAACATGGCCCCGACGGAAAGGTCTATACTCCCCATCAGAATGGGGAATGTCTCTCCCGATGCAACCAGAAGGAAAACAGTCGAAACCGCCAGGATACCTGTCAAATTTCTAATCCGTGCGAAGACCGGGAACATGACGGTAAAAACAAGAAACACGACCCCCAAGAGAATGTACGGTAATATTACAATAAACTTATCCAAACCAAAGTCTTTGATGGTTTTCCTACCTGAAATCAAGTACTCCCACTCCTTTTCCAAAATATGCAGGTTGCATCGGTATTTCGAGCAACCTGCATCTGTTGATAAGTATGCTTTAAATGCCTTCTCCGAACGCTTTAATGTCAGTATGCCATGGTATCTCAATGACCTCGTGTTCCAGTACATCGCCTTCAGTCCTCTTGACAATGTCCGCTCTCAAGGTCTCTTCGAGATCGTTTGCAGCAAAGATATAATTATTGGGAGCACTGTCCGCAGGCGGAACAACCCATGCCGCATCAAAGTGATCCAGATACATCTCGTAGATCTCCTGGTATTTTCCGTTTTCCATAGCCTCTTTGTACTCTTTGGGGACATCGTAACCTCTTGGTTTTTCCAGATATCGCCAGTTGGTGAATCGTTCCGGATATATTGGAACAAGCAGCCCTTGAGGGTCCCAGTCATCAGGATGCAACGTTCTTGACATCAGCTTCCAGTCAAAGGGGTAGGGAGCATCCTGGCAGAATGTTTCGATGTACCAGTCAACGTTGTTGGGTGTGATACAGACCTGCATCGTTGACATCATAGTTTCAGGAACACTCGGCCTCCAGCCGTGTTTCAGGTCATAGACTGTAACCGCTTGTCTTCCCGCCATCCAGAAGCCGTAAATACCAAATACAGCATCCAGCCTGCCATTCTTAACATCTTTCATGTTTGATTTATTGGCATCTGTTGTGATCTGTACAACATCCAGCCCCGCCTCTTCACAGGCGACAGCAGAACCGACATTCATACTTGTGTTCGCACCAAATATCCCGTCTATTCTGTCGCCGTACTGTGCAATCCAGTCTTGTGTGACCGAGTAGCCCTTGTCTCTGACAAAGTCTGCGTATTCCTCTGCGATAACGTCAATATCGGGATAATTATCCATCAGTGCGGCTTTGTATCCTCTGCATCTCCCGTTTCCGGCCTTTGAACCCGGGAACCCCCAGAGAATGCATGTTTCTCCCTCGCCGTCGAGTAATCTGCCCATCTCAAGACCACCCAGATACCCATCTACATAGGCATCGGGACCAATGAACTGTCCATAGTATGGCCCGGCATCGAGCGGGGTCCACCAATCGGCAATCTCCAGGATGTTGGCGTAATAAACCTTCTCCCTGTTAACGATGTTTGATGCCTGAATAACAGAACCGATCGTCGGGGAATACCCGAAGATCATCTTAACACCGGCTGCAGAGAACGATTCTATCTGGGACAGGAATTTCTCCGGTCTTCTGTCATCTGTTGCCGCCACATAAACATTACCCAGAGCCTCAACCGCTTCTTTTGCACCCTTGTCAAATGTCAAAAAGAAGTCATTCGCCATCTGGGCGTAAGTACATACCATCTTTTCAGATTCAGCCGAGAAAACGGTG
>Ga0102941_1000488_pt1 | contig 18463 bp, 18 predicted proteins | sample SalPonR2_C_D2_MG_FD_79281 | JGI IMG/M metagenome (GOLD analysis project Ga0102941, IMG submission 79281) | Salt pond soil microbial communities from South San Francisco under conditions of wetland restoration - Salt Pond MetaG R2_C_D2_MG | ecosystem: Environmental > Aquatic > Marine > Intertidal... | reverse complement strand
TCGGCGGCCAAACCATCTACGTGCCGAACAGCACGCCAACCAGCCACAACGTGATCCCCGGAAACGCAACCAGCACGACCACCCGGATCAGATCGGACGCGACAAACGGGGCCACACCCACATAAGTCCGCTGTATCGGGATATCACGCGCCATGGAGTTGATGATGAACAGGTTCATCCCCACGGGCGGCGTGATCAACCCCACCTCAACCACGATCAGGGCAAGGATGCCGAACCAGATCGCGGCCTCCTCCGGGCTCAATGCATAGCCAAGGATAACGAAATCGAGCGATTGGATGATCGGAAAGAAGATCGGGATCGTCAGAAGGATCATCGACAATGAATCCATCACGCAGCCAAAGACCAGATAGGCCACCAGCATCACCGTCAGCACCATGAGCGGTGCGTATCCGGACGCCTCGATCCAGGTCACCAGTTGCGCGGGGGCCTGCGTGAAGGCCAGGAAGGAATTGAACAGCTGCGCCCCCCAGACAATGAAAAAGATCATCGCGGTGGCCCCTGCCGTCGCCAGGACGCTGTCCTTGAACCCCGCCCAGGTCAGCCCCCCGGTAAAGACCCCGTAAAGCCCCGTCAGCACCGCGCCGACCGCAGCCCCTTCGGTGGGCGTGAACAGGGCCTGCACCCCGTCCTGGGTCCAGTCCCAATCGGCCGCGATGCCACCCATCACGAGACCGAAGATCACCACCACCGGCCAGATCCCCGCCAGCGTCTTCATCCGGGTCGCCATCGGCACACGTTCGGCCGTGGTGGCCGACCCGGGACGCACCCGCACATAGATCGCCACCGTCAGCATGTATCCCAGGGCGGCCAGAATGCCGGGGATCAGCGCCGCCACGAACATCTTGACGATGTTTTGCTGCGCCAGGATCGCGTAGATCACCAGGATGATGGACGGCGGGATCAAGATGCCGAGCGTGCCGCCCGCCGCCAGAACGCCCGTCGACAGCGCGTCGGAATAGCCCCGCTTGCGCATCTCGGGCAGGGCCACCTGCCCCATGGTCGAGGCCGTGGCAAGCGATGAGCCGCACACCGCGCCAAACCCCGCACACGCGCCGACGGCGGCCATCGCCACGCCACCCTTTCGATGCCCCAGCCAATCCGAGGCCGCCTGAAACAAGGCCCCCGACATCCCCGACTTCGTGGCGAACTGCCCCATCAGCAAGAACAGCGGTACAATGGAAAGGTTATAGTTCTTGAACGTGTCGTAGGTCAGCGTCTTGAGCTGGCTCAACGTGGCCGAGGGACGCCCCAGAACCATCCAGGTGCCCACGAACCCGGTCACCGCCATCGCCACACCGATGGGCACACGCAGAAAGATCGCCAGAAGCATCAGGGCAAAGGCCGCCAGCGCCAATTCAAGACCGGTCATGCCATGCCCTCCTGCCCGTCCAGCACCCAGTTGAGCGAGCGCCAGACCGTGTAAACCGCCGTCACAAAGAACAACACCGCCCCGATCAGCGCCATCCCGTAGGGCATCCAGACCGGGATCGCCAACTCATAGGTCGTTTCGGGAAAGAAGGGCCGCGATCCGAATCCGAAAACGCCGCGGACAGCATCGGAGCCATAGGGAAACTTCTCGCCGAATCCGAGCCACAACCGCCAGGCGATGACATAGGCGACCGTGGCCAGAAGCACGTCGCCGACCAGGCCCGAAAATGCCTTGAGCCGTGGTGGAAGGGCCTGCACCACGACATCGACCGCGACATGCCCGCGCTTGAGCTGGCACCATGGCAGGAACGCGAACACCGCGATGGCGGTGCCGGCCTCGACCAGCTCGTAATCACCGCGTATGGGCGACAGGAACAGCCAGCCATCCAGCTGCCGCCCGATGATGGATGCGCACACCATCAAGGCGATCAGCGTCAGCATCACACCGCCACCATAGGCCATGATTCGCGCAATCGCCTCGACCATGCGGCCGACCCTTGCCTGCGCACCGGGTGCCAAAGCTGCCATATGTATCCCGCCCCTTCGCCCTCTGCCCTGTTGTCCGCGTCTAAAGATCCATCAACGCGGGTCGCGCATTGAGCGCTTCTATGTTCATGCCCGCGATGGCCTTGTAGGCCGATGCGGCCCGTTCCAGTTCGTCGAGGCTCATCACGTCCTCGATCCGGTCAAAGCCGTTCGGCGCCCGCGCGGCAACCTCGTCCAGTACCTTGTCGGGGCCATCGTTGCGATTGGCAAGAACGACCTTGTTGGCCGGCACCCGGCGGTCGTCGTCATAGGCCTCGAGCGCACGGGCGGTCGGGCCATGGCGGCGGATCTCGCGGGCCAGAACGCGGGCATCGAGGATCGACTGGCTCGCCCCGTTGGACCCGATGGGATACATCGCATGGGCTGCGTCACCCAAAAGCGTGACACGCCCATGGCTCCAGCGAGGCAGCGGGTCACGATCCACCATCGGATATTCCCAGACCCGTTCGGCATTTTCGATCACCCAGGGGATATCCAGCCAGTCAAATCGCCAGTCTGCGAAATGCGAGGCGAAATCCGCGATCACCCCCTCGCGCGACCAGTCTTGCTTGTTCCAGTCATAGTCGGCGGGTTTCTCGAGATCGGCGATCCAGTTGATCAAGACATTGCCATCGCCCATGTCCTCGATCGGGTAGACAACGAATTTCTGGTCCTTGCGCCCGGCCATGACGACCGTCTTTCCCCCCAGGAAGGCCGGCCCGATGGTCACACCGCGCCACATGATCGTGCCGCCCCAACGCGCCACGCCCTCGTCGGGGAAAAGACGTTGGCGGGTCACGGAATTGATCCCGTCGCAGCCGATCAGCACGGACGCCTCGCGGCTTTGCTTGCGCTGGCCGGTGGTCCGGTCTGTCAGATGCACGCGAAGGTGGCTTTCCCCCTGGGTCCAGCCATCCAGCGCCGTTGCGGTTTCGATGACATCACCGACGCGATCCAGCAAGGTGCGCAGCAACAGCATCTGCAACCCGCCCCGGTGCAGCGAATATTGCGGCCACCTGTAGCCTGCGCCAATCCCGCGCGCCTCGTCCCAGATCGGTTTGCCCTGCGCCGAGACATACGCAAGCGCCCCGGTCCGGATGCCAAGCTTGTCCAGTTCCGGTTCGAGCCCCAGCTCGAACAACTCTCGCACGGCATGGGGCTGAAGGTTGATGCCCACGCCCATCGGTCGGATGTCGCGCACGGATTCCACGATGCGAAACGGCACGCCCGCCTGGTGCAGCGACAGGCCCAGGGCCAGCCCGCCTATGCCCGCGCCTGCGATCAATACGGTCATTATTGCTCTCTCCGACATGGAAACGCCGGCCCGAAGTGTCACCCCCGGACCGGCGCCGATCAAGTGGTCCGGGCGCTCCTCCCCCGCCCGGACCTGGCCGCTCGCGGGTCGCGATTACATCGCATCACCGACGTGCCGTGCCATTGCAGCGGTCGCATCATCGAACAATTGCTGACCGTCAAGACCAAGGCCGTTCATCTCTTCGATCCAGGCCGTAACGACCTCCTGGCCAAGGGCGCGGATTTCATCCAGCGGCGCACCGTCCATGGTCACGATGGTATTGCCGCGTGCCGTTATGGCTTCCTCGGCGATGGTGTCGCCCTGGTCCATGGCCGCGCCGGCCGCAGCCGACGTCTCGATGCCGGAATGCGCGTCGATGATGGCGCGCAGGTCATCGGGCAGACCTTCGTAGACGTCCTTGTTCATGCCCCAGATGAAGAACGTGTTGTACAGCGACCGGTCGCCACCGACCTGGGTGTGATAGGTGGCCAGTTCCTCGACGCGCAGCGATGGCACAACTTCCCACGGGATCACGCCGCCATCGACGACACCCCGGCTCAACGCCTCGGGGAAGGCCGGAACCGGCATGCCCACGGGTGTTGCGCCCATCCGTTCCAGCAGCGCATTGGCCTGACGTGACGGTCCGCGCAGTTGCATGCCATCCAGATCGGCCGCGCTTTCAACCGCGCCGCCGGTCATGTGGATGACGCCGGGGCCATGCACATGGACGGCAAGCACGTGAATATCGCCGAAACGGCTGCCGATCAGGTGCTGTTGGGAATACTCCCACGCCGCACGGGAGGACGCCTCGGCATTCATCAGGGTCATGAACGGAAGCTCGATCGCCTCGGCCTCGGGGAACCGCCCGGGGGTATAGGCCGGAAGCGCCCAACCGCAATCGATCACGCCATCGCGGATCTGATCGTATAGCGCCGGCGGGGCACCGCCCAGTTGCATGGCGGGATACAGTTCAACGTCGATCCGTCCGCCCGAAGCCTCCTCGACCGACGCCGCCCATGGTTCCATGAAGAAGCGTGGGACCGACCCCATCGGCGGCAGAAAATGCTGACAGCGCAACGTGACTTCGGCCTGCGCCGAAGCCGCGGTAGCCCCGATGCTCAGTGCCATTCCAAAAGCGGCAAACCCCATGGCTGCCGCGCCAAGTGTCTTGTTCATTGCGATCCTCCCTGGTCCGGGCCCCGCCCGGACATCCCCTTTCGAACAGAGCAGACCTCCTGCGCGCACGGCATTCTCATGATGCCTGATATTGCAGCAGATCACCCCCGTGATGGGAAATACCCTTACCGCTCGGCATGCATTTGTCACCCGTTTTTTGCCGCGCAGGTGGATGAGAACGCCCTCACGGCTTGACCCTCACGGCCCGATACGCCATCGCCAAGCGAAACGCCCGCCACCCGGAGGCAACACAATGACGGCGCACCCCGATGAGGCGATGGCGATTTCGCAGCGGCTCTCCAAACTTGCAGAAGATGTCGATGGCGACACGGCCACGCTCGGCTGGATCCTGACGCAACTGCACGAACGCGCCTTTGGCCTGTTTCTGCTGGTGCTGGCGCTGCCGTGCTGCATCCCGTTCCTTTACGGTGTTCCACAGGTCGTCGCCCTGCCGCTGATGTTCGTGGCTGCGCAGATGCTGATCGGGCGCAGCGTGCCGTGGCTGCCCGCCAAACTCGGCGCGCGGGTGGTGTCGAAGGACGCGCTGACAAACCTCGCCCACCGCGCGGGCCCGTGGCTGCGCCGGATCGAGGCGCTCAGCCGCCCGCGGCTGGTGGCGCTGACGCATGCGCCCCTGAACCGGATCGTGGGTCTGGCCCTGGTGCTGTTCAGCGCGTCGATCCTGGTGCCCCTGCCGCTGACCAACACGGTTCCGGCGGTCGCGGTCGTGTTGATCGCGATGGGTCTGCTGCAGCGCGACGGAGTTCTGATCGTTCTGGGCGGGTTGCTCGGCACGACGTGGATTGCATCGCTGGTTTTTGCCGGGGCCAGCCTGATCAGCCTGATCCGGGCCTGGCTCGGCCTGTGACGGCGGATCGCACACCGGCCTTGCGCCGCTTGCACGGGTCGTTAGATATCACGCAGCCACCGACCCAATGAGGGACCGCACCATGCTCCAGATGCTTGTCACGCCGACCCGCCGTACTTTGATCGCGCTGGCCGGTCTCGGCTCCGCCGTGATCTTGCTGAGCGCGTTCGGGTTCCAGTATCTCGGTGGCCTTGCGCCATGCGTCATGTGCCTGTGGCAACGCTGGCCCCACGCCGCCGCGATCGTTCTGGGGGCGGTTGGCGCGGTGATCCCTTCGGCAATCATCGCGGCCCTTGGCGCGCTCAGCATGATCGGGAACGCGGGCATCGCGTTGTATCACACCGGGGTGGAACGCGACTGGTGGGACGGCCCGAACACCTGCGGCCAGTCCGCGGCACAGGATCTGTCATCCCTGTCGGCTTCCGCGCTGCTCGATACCAGCACGGGCCCGCAACTGGTCCTGTGCGATCAGGTCGCGTGGTCGATGTTCGGCCTGTCCATGGCGTCATGGAACGGGATCGCATGCCTTGTGCTGGCCGGCATCTGGATCATGGGCCTGCGCGCCCGCCGCCCCGGCGCCGCCTAGCGCTTGCGCGTACCCGGACGCGTGTTCAGCAACAGGCTGGTCTCGCTCGTGTCGACGCCCGGCAGACGGCGCATCTCGAACAGGACCTGGTCCAGCGCCTCCAGCGTTTCGGAGCCGAGCTCGACGATCAGATCCCATTTGCCATTGGTTGAATGGACGTTCCGCACCGCGGGATGACCCGTCAGCCGGTGCATGATCCGCTCCGCCCCCGGCCCGGATATCGCCAGCATCATCAGGCCGCGCACCGGGGCCTCGGCCACATCTTGCGCGGTCTGCACGGTGAAGCCGCGGATCACGCCATCGGCCTGCATGCGGTCCAGTCGCGCACGAATGGTGGCCCGCGACACGCCGAACTGCGCCGCCAGATCGGACAGGGGTGCGCGGCCATCGCGTTTCAACGCCGCCAATAGCTGTTGATCAAGACCATCCATTCCGACAGCATATGCCGCCATTATGGCAAATCGACAATCATTTTGATCACTGTGATGGCTTTAATCTGACGCATTCCGAAGGTCTTTTCTGCCAATGCAGGAAAAGGACCACCCCATGACCACCCTCTTGATCGGTGCCCCCGTCGACAGTGGCAAGCGCGCGCGCGGCTGCATGATGGGCCCCGATGCCTTTCGCACGGCGGGCCTGTCGGAGGCCTTGCAAAGCCTTGGCCGCCCGGTCAGCGATCGCGGCAACGTCACCCCTGCCCCGATCCGCCCCGCAACCCCGTCGAACCGCCTTGTCCATGCCCTGCCGGAAACCATCGCCTGGACCGAAGCCCTGATGCAGGCCGCCGACGCCGCCATGAGCGAAGGCTTTCCCATCTTTCTGGGCGGCGATCATTCCCTGTCGCTTGGCACCGTGGCAGGTGTCGCGGCCCATGCGGCACGACACGATCGCCCGCAATTCGTGCTCTGGCTCGATGCCCATGCCGATTTCCACACCCCGCGCAGCACCATCTCGGGCAACCTGCACGGAACGCCGCTGGCCTATGTCACCGGGCAGAACGGGTTTGACGGCTTTCCGCCTGTGCCTGCGCCTGTCCCGGCCGAAAACGTCTGCATTCTCGGCCTGCGGTCGGTGGATGGCCCAGAACAGGCCGCCCTCGGGCGCACCGCCATCGACACCCACGACATGCGCGCGATCGATGAGCACGGCATTGCGGCGCCCCTGCGCGCGTTTCTGACACGGGTGGCCGCCACCGGCGGCGCGCTGCATGTCTCGCTGGATGTCGATTTCCTCGACCCCTCCATCGCGCCCGCGGTGGGCACCACCGTGCCCGGCGGCGCCACCTTCCGCGAGGCGCATCTGGTCATGGAGATCCTGCATGACAGTGACCTGGTCACCTCGCTGGATCTGGTCGAACTGAACCCCTTTCTCGATGACCGGGGGCGCACCGCGTCCCTGATGGTGGATCTGGCGGCCTCGCTGATGGGCCGCCGCGTCTTTGACCGCCCCACACGGAGTTTCGCCGCATGAGCCTGCCCGCCCCCTCGGACCGCGCCTTCGTGCCTTTTGTCAGCGTCGCCAACATGATGGCGCTGATCCATCATGTCGGCCTGGAACAGATGATCGTCGAGATGGCCGCGTATATCGAGGCCGATTTCAAACGCTGGCCCCTGTTCGACAAGACCCCGCGCGTGGCCAGCCATTCCACCGAAGGCGTGATCGAACTGATGCCGACATCGGACGGCGACCACTACGCGTTCAAATACGTCAACGGCCACCCCAGGAACACGCGCGACGGCCTGCAAACGGTCACCGCCTTCGGCCTGCTGGCCGATGTGGCCACGGGCTATCCCATGCTGCTGAGCGAAATGACGATGCTGACGGCCATACGGACGGCGGCCACCTCGGGGCTGGTGGGCCGGCACCTGGCGCCAAAGGGCGCGCGGGTGATGGCCATGATCGGCAACGGCGCGCAGTCGGAATTCCAATGCCTCGCCTTCAAGGCGCTTTGCGGGATTGACACCGTGCGCCTGTATGACACCGACCCGAAGGCCACCGCAAAGGCCATCGGGAACCTGCACGGATCGGGCCTGACCCTGATCCCCTGCAGCAACCCCCAGGAGGCCTGCGAGGGCGCGCAGATCATCACGACCTGCACCGCCGACAAGCAATTCGCCACGATCCTGACCGACAACATGATCGGCGCGGGCGTTCACATCAACGCCATCGGCGGCGACTGCCCCGGCAAGACGGAACTTCACCGCGACATCCTGATGCGGTCCGACATCTTCGTTGAATTCCCGCCCCAGACCCGGATCGAGGGCGAGATCCAGCAACTTGGTGACGATCACCCGGTGACAGAGGTGTGGCAGGTCATGTGCGGCGAGGCACCGGGCCGGCGCGACGCCGCACAGATCACGCTGTTCGACAGCGTCGGATTCGCGGTCGAGGATTTTTCCGCGCTGCGCTATGTCCGCGACCGGCTGCACGGCACGGCCCTGTTCGATCAACTCGACATGCTGGCCGATCCCGACGATCCGCGCGACCTGTTCGGCATGTTGCACCGGGCCACGCCCTCGTAGCCCCCCACGACACCGATCCAACCTGCAAAGGCGTCAGTGATAGGTGAATTCACCCGTCACGTTCCGCCATTCCCCGGGCGAGATCATCTTGCGATGCACGAACCGCACCGAATGCAGCGGGCCCTCGATCCGATCCTGCCAGAACTCGATGAATTCGAACAGGCGCGGATAATCGGGGCCAAGATCGTAATCTTGCCAGACGAAAGTATTGAGAACATTTGTATAATCGGGCATCCGGTAGATCATCTCGGCGGTGGTCAGCCCATATCCTTTAAGTAACAGCTCGGTCTCTTGCATTTGTGCGGCACCTCTTCGATGTTGCCTCTTCCACACGAACAGCTTGCCCTGTTTTGTTTAATAATCAACAAAAACAATTTGTTATCAAACACGACGCGTGGCTGCCAATTCGGGGCCAACCCCACCATTGCACCCCATATCCATGGCGCGTATAGTGCCGGACAACAATATATAGACTTGCAGCGACATACAGGCACCCGACGTGAGCGATACGCCAGAACCCCCTGAAAACGAAGATGAAATCGTGCCCGCGCGCGAGCCATATCACGGGCCGTCGATCGACATCTCGTCCGAGATGAAGACCTCGTTTCTAGACTATGCGATGTCGGTCATCATTTCCCGCGCGATCCCCGATCTGCGCGACGGCCTGAAACCGGTGCACCGCCGCATCCTGTTCGCGATGCACGAAACCGGCAACACCCACGAAAAATCCTATCGCAAGTCCGCCCGCCCCGTGGGCGACGTCATGGGGCAGTATCACCCGCACGGCGACAGCGCGATCTACGACGCGCTTGTGCGCATGGCACAGCCGTTTTCGATGTCGCTGCCCCTGCTCGATGGTCAGGGCAATTTCGGGTCCATGGATGGCGATAACCCGGCCGCCATGCGTTACACCGAAGTGCGGATGGACAAGCCCGCCGCCTATCTTCTGGCCGATATCGACAAGGACACGGTCGATTTCCAGGACAATTATGACGGCAAGCAGCAAGAACCCACCGTTCTGCCGGCGCGCTTTCCGAACATGCTGGTCAACGGCGCGGGCGGCATCGCCGTCGGCATGGCCACCAATATTCCGCCCCACAACCTGGGCGAGGTCATCGATGCCTGTCAGGCGCTGATCGTGAACCCGGACCTGACCTCCGAGGACCTGATAGAATACATTCCCGCGCCCGATTTCCCGACCGGCGCCATGATCCTGGGCCGGTCCGGCGCCCGCAAGGCCTACCTCGAGGGGCGCGGCAGCGTCATCATCCGCGCCAAGACCCGGGTCGAGGAAATCCGCAAGGATCGCTATGCCATCGTCATCGACGAAATCCCCTACCAGGTGAACAAGGCCTCGATGATCGAACGCATCGCCGATCTGGTGCGCGAGAAAAAACTCGAAGGCATTTCCGGCGTCGCAGACGAATCCGACCGGATCGGCGTGCGCGTCGTGATCGAGTTGAAACGCGATGCGACGCCCGAGGTGGTGCTGAACCAGTTGTTCCGCTTCACGCAGATGCAGACCTATTTCGGCTGCAACATGCTGGCGCTCAATGGCGGCCGCCCCGAACAGCTGACCTTGCGCGGCTTCCTGACCGCGTTTCTCGATTTCCGCGAAGAGGTCGTTGCGCGCCGCACGGCCTTCGAGCTGCGCAAGGCGCGCGACCGGGCGCATGTGCTGTGCGGTCTGGCCGTCGCGGTGTCGAACGTGGACGAGGTGGTGCGCACCATCCGCCAATCCGCCGATGCGGGCGAGGCGCGCGAAAAGCTGATGACGCGGCGCTGGCCCGCCGAAGAGATCCTGCCCTTCATCAAGCTGATCGACGATCCGACCCATACCGCAAACGAGGACGGGACCTACAACCTGTCCGAGGTTCAGGCGCGCGCCATTCTGGAGTTGCGCCTGCAGCGCCTGACGCAGATCGGCGTCAAGGAAGTCACCGACGAGCTTCAGGACCTGGCCGGCAAGATCAAGGAATACCTCGAGATCCTGGCAAGCCGCGACCGCATCCTTGCGATCATCTCGGAAGAACTGGCCGAGGTGAAAGACCTGTTCGCCGTCCCCCGCCGCACCGAGATCACCGACTGGTCCGGCGACATGGACGACGAGGATCTGATCGAACGCGAGGATATGGTCGTCACGATCACGCAAGGCGGCTACATCAAACGCACGCCGCTGGTGGATTTCCGCGCGCAAAAACGCGGTGGCAAGGGCGTTGCGGGCGGCTCGCTCAAGGATGACGACGTGGTCACCTCGCTGTTCGTGGCCAACACCCATACGCCGCTTCTGGTCTTCACGACCAGCGGCATGGTCTACAAGCTCAAGACATGGCGCCTGCCGCTTGGCTCGCGGTCGTCGCGCGGCAAGGCCATCGTGAACATCCTGCCGATCGAGATCGGAACGGGGATCGCCGCGGTCATGCCCGTCGACCGTGACGAAGATCATTGGGATGAATTGCAGATCGTGTTCGCCACCTCGGCGGGCGATGTGCGCCGCAACGCGCTGAGCGATTTCACCAATGTCATGCGCAACGGCAAGATCGCGATGAAACTGCCGGAAGGCGGCGATGTCAGCCTGGTGAACGCGCGGATTTGCAGCGAAGACGACGACGTGATGCTGGTCACTGATTCCGGTCGCGCCATCCGCTTTCCCACCACGGATGTGCGCGTGTTCAAGGGCCGCGATTCCACCGGTGTGCGCGGCATCCGCCTGACCGGAACGGACCGTGTCGTATCCATGTCGGTGATCCGCCATTTCGAGGCAACTGCCGACGAACGTGCGGCCTATCTCAAGCTGCGCCGCGCCATGGCCGGACTGACCGACGAGATCGAGGCCGATGAGGATGATGACGAGGCGAGCAGCGGCACCGTCGAGATCGACTATCCCGCCATGTCCGCCGCAGAGGATCTGATCCTGACCATCACGGCGAGCGGCTCGGGCAAACTGTCGTCGTCCCATGACTATCCGGTCCGCGGGCGCGGCGGCATGGGTGTCGCCGCCATGGACAAGGCCATGCGTGGCGGCCCGGTCGTTGCCTCCTTCCCGGTGGAAAAGGGTGACCAGATCATGCTTGCCACCTCGAAGGGCCAATCCATCCGCGTGCCCGTTGACGGCATTTCCTTCCGCTCGCGCAGTGCCGGTGGCGTGAAGGTGTTCAACACGGGCAAGGGCGAAGTCGTTGTTTCCGTTGCCTATATCGCGGACCAGGCAGACGACGAGGATGCCGGCGAGGCATCCTGAGCGGCGGCCCCCAGGGGCCGCCCCCTCCACCATTTCGCGAACATAACCTCACAGCCGGGGTGATTGTTCACAAAATGGGCACAATCTCGTCCGCAAAATTCCCCATCAGGCCGGTAACCCGCATCATGCGCGGGGCAAACCCCGCCAAGAATCATCGGCCAGAACGGCCGGCGTCCGTCGAGCAGGCGAACGTCTACCCCATGAGGGAACGAGCAATGGCAAACGGCACATCTGATAGTGTCACATTCGACGCGGCCGCCCAGACCGCGCTTCGCATCTTGATTGCGTCCTATTTCCTGGCCGCAGCACTTGGGCTTATCCCGGGAACCGACCTTGCGGTTCTGTTCTCGGCCGTATTGCCCGACCCAACGGACAGCGCATTGGCCGCCGGGTTGGTCTTCATCTTCTCGTTCATGATCATGATCGGCCTGCACACCCGTGTTGCAGCGCTGATGCTGGCCATGATGACCTTCTATTCCAGTTATCTGACCATGGTCAGCTTGGGCGTCGAACACGAGCTCGGCGCGTTCTGGCGCGACCTGGCGCTGATCGCGGCGCTGCTTCTGACGTATTCGGAGCCCAAGATCGGCAGCCAGCAGCGCCGCCGCCTGGTGCGTCGGACGGTGACGCCACGCCGGGTCGAGGCGATCATGGCACGCGCGGCCGCGGGCGTCGGCGTGCCGCGTCTTGGCCGGCCGGTGTCCGATCCGCCGATGTTCTCGGTGATCGCGCGTCGCGAACAGCGCGCCCGCGCAAAGGCGCGCGTCATGGCCATGACCGATGATGACGATATCGACAACATCTTCGCCATCGGCAACGACCAGGCGACCAACTGACCATCCCCGCGCAGGCCCTTTGGCCTGCGCCATCGGAACACATCGGTGTTGTCCCCCTTTGCTTTGCCGCGTCGGGGCGTTATCTGGGGCGCATGACACGAGACATCCATATCATCGGCGGCGGCATGGCCGGATCCGAAGCCGCCTGGCAGGCGGCCCAGGCAGGGGCCAGGGTCATCCTTCACGAGATGCGGCCCGAGGTGGAAACCTTTGCCCACCGCACCGGATCGCTGGCCGAAATGGTCTGTTCCAACTCGTTCCGGTCCGATGACGACGAACAAAACGCGGTAGGCCTGCTGCATTGGGAAATGCGGGCGGCCGGGTCGCTGATCATGGAAATGGGCGACCGGCACCGCCTGCCCGCCGGCGGCGCCCTGGCCGTTGACCGCGATGCCTTTGCCGAAGCGGTCAGTGCGCGCATCTACGCCCATGACAACATCACCGTGGTCCACGGCGAAATCACCGCCCTGCCCGAATCCGGCGCAACGATCATCGCGACGGGCCCGCTGACATCCGGCGCCCTGGCCGATGCCATCGCGCGCGAGGCCGGTCAGGAAAGCCTGGCCTTTTTCGACGCCATCGCACCCATCGTCTATGCCGACAGCATCGACATGTCGGTGGCCTGGCGGCAATCGCGCTACGACAAGGGCGAGACCGAGGAAGAACGCACCGCCTATATCAACTGCCCGATGACACGGGATGAATACGAGGCCTTCATCGACGCGCTCATCGCGGCCGACAAGACGGAATTCAAACCGGGCGAGACGGCCGGCTATTTCGATGGCTGCCTGCCGATCGAGGTGATGGCCGAACGCGGGCGCGAAACCCTGCGCCATGGCCCGATGAAACCGGTCGGCCTGACCAATGAGCACGATCCGCAGGTCAAGCCCCATGCCGTCGTCCAGCTGCGCCGCGACAATGCGCTTGGCACGCTGTACAATATCGTGGGCTTCCAGACCAAGATGAAGTACGGCGCGCAAACCGCTGTTTTCAAGATGATCCCCGGCCTGCAGGACGCGTCCTTTGCACGCCTTGGCGGCATTCACCGCAACACCTTCATCAACGCGCCCACGCTGCTGGATGACCAGATGCGCCTGCGTTCCCGGCCGCATATCCGGTTCGCGGGACAGATCACCGGCGTCGAAGGCTACGTGGAATCGGCGGCCATGGGGCTGCTGGCCGGGCGCATGGCGGCGGCCGAGGTTCAGGGCAGAACCCTGCCTCCCGTCCCGCAGGTGACGGCGATGGGCGCCTTGATCCACCACATCACCGGCGGCGCCGAGGCCAAGACCTTCCAGCCCATGAACGTGAATTTCGGCCTCTTCCCCCCGGTCGAGGGGCTCAAGGCCGGCCGCCGGGGCCGCAAGGATCGCTACAAGGCCTATACCGACCGCGCCAAGGCCGCATGGGCGGATTGGCTGGCCCCGCACGCCCGCGCCGCGGAATGATCTGGACCGTCACGCCGCCCCTGCGCTAGCGTGGCCACCATGAGCACGTCACCGATCAACACGAAACTCTGGACGCCGCGGTCCGTCGAGGAAACGCAGCAGATCTATGCCGATTGGGCCGATGGCTATGACGGCGACATGCAAACCATGTCCTACGCCACGCCGGGCCGTGTGGCCGATGCCCTGACGCGGTTCACCGGCGATCGCATGGCGCCGGTGCTGGATTTCGGCTGCGGCACGGGGCTTTCGGGCGGGGCGTTGGCCAAGGCCGGGTTCACCACCATCGACGGCACCGACATCTCGCCGGCGATGCTCGATCATGCGCGCGGCAAGGGTATCTACCGCGACCTCTGGCTTGGCACCCCGGGAGAGGTCCGGGCCAAACCCGGGGCCTATCAAGCCATCATCGCCACCGGGGTCGTCAGCCTTGGCGCAGCACCTCCCCAGATGTTGGGCACCCTGGTCGCGGCCCTCGGGTCCGGTGGACTGCTGGCGTTCAGCTACAATGACCCGACGCTGGCCGCGCCCGATTACATTGCCGCCCTTGACGCGTTGCAGGCCAACGGATCGGCCGAGCTCTTGTTCCGGGAACACGGGCCGCATCTGAGTGAAAAGGTCACCGGGTCGGACGTGATCGTTCTGCGCCGGGCATGATCACCCGGTTCGCGCCGTCCCCCACCGGCCCGCTGCATCTGGGCCATGCCTATTCCGCCCTTCTGGCCCATGACATGGCGATGGCGGCGGGCGGCAGGTTTCTTCTCAGGATCGAGGATATTGACCGGGACCGCTCGAAACCCGAATGGGAGGCGTTGATCTGCGAAGACCTGGCCTGGCTCGGCATCACGTGGGATCAGCCGGTGCGCCGTCAATCCGATCACCTGGATCTCTACGCCGATGGGCTGGACCGTCTGTGGCGGATGGGTCTCGTCTATCCCTGCACCTGCAACCGCCGCGATATTCTGGCCGCAGCCAGTGCGCCGCAGGAAGGGGCCGACCCCGCGTTTGGACCCGATGGCCCGATCTATCCCGGCACCTGCCGCACCCGGCCTGACCGCCCCGACGGATCCGGGCCACGGCCCAACGGCGTGGCGCTCAGACTTGACATGCAGGCCGCCGTTGCGTGCCTGGCCACGACCGCCGAGCGCGATGGCTTTCAGTTCACCGAAACCGGCCACGGCCCCCAGGGTCAGCACGGCACGGTCCCCTTCACCGCCGCCGACATGACCGCAACGGTCGGTGATATCGTGCTGTCGAGAAAGGATTTTCTTGGGTCCTACCACCTGTCGGTCACACTGGATGATGCCGCGCAGGGCGTGAGCCACGTGGTGCGCGGTCAGGACCTGTTCGACGCCACGCGGATCCACGTGATCTTGCAACTGCTGCTTGGGCTGCCGGCGCCGATCTATCACCACCACGAACTGATCCGGGACGAAAACGGCAAACGCCTTGCCAAGCGCGATGATGCGCGCGCGATCCGAACCTACCGCGATCAAGGCGCCAGCCCGGATGATATCCGCAAGATGGTAGGCCTGTGACCCGAGCCCCAACTGGCCGCGCGATCTAGCCGAGCGATGTGACCCAAAGGATGGTGGCATCATCATCCGAGATCGAGATCACGTTATGGCCCATCGCCGCGTCATAGTAGACACTGTCGCCCCGGCGCAGGTCCACGGGCGCATAGAATTCGGTCAGCACCCGCACCGCGCCAGTCAGAACATACAGGAATTCCTCTCCATCATGACGCACCCAACCGTCGAATTCCTCGAACGACCTGGCGCGGATGCGGGCCCTGTAGGGAAGCATCGCCTTTCGGGTCAGGGCACCCGCCAGCAATTCGTGCTCATAGGTCGTGGTGGCATGCGCCTCGCCCTCTCCCGACAAGGTCACGGCCATGCGCCCGTTGACCTGCGGATTGGACGGCGGCGTGAACAGCTGCGGCACCGAGATGCCCAACCCGTCGGCCAGCTTTTTCAGCGCCTCGTAGGTCGGTGACATCTGCCCGTTCTCGATCTTGGACAGGGTCGACCGCGCCAGCCCTGCCTCTTGCGCGGCCTGTTCCAGCGTCCAGGCGCGCGCCTTGCGCAACTCGCGCACCCGCACCCCCAGATCGACGGGCTGCGGGGGGACTTCATCACCGCTCTCGCGGGCAAGGCGGATCAGGCTGGGTTCTTGTGTCATGGCGCGCATCTTTAGGGCCGACCACGTCACCTTGCAACGGGGCAGAGGGCGGCGTAGCCAAGAGACATGCAAGCCCCGATCCCCTCACCGTTCAACCTTGCCCGCGATGTGCTGGCCGCGGGCCATGCGACGCCCGACAAGGTCGCACTGGCCGTTCTGGGACCTGCCCGCGCCGAACGGTGGAGCTTTTCGCGTCTCGAGGCGGCCGTGCGGGGCATGGCGTCGGGTCTGCTGTCCCAAGGCCTCCAGCCCGGCGACCGGTTGCTCTTGCGGCTTGGCAATACGCCCGAATTTCCCGTTGCCTTTCTGGGGGCCATCGCGGCAGGGATCATCCCCGTGCCGACGGCCGAGGCGCTGACCGAAAGCGAGCTGGACCGCATGGTGCCGGTCATCAAGCCCGACGCCATTCTGGCCGCGCAAGGGGCAAGCCTTCCACGCCTTCGCAATGGCCCGGTCCTGTCGGACCTGGCCGGGTTGATCGATCATCCCCCCGCCGAATATCAGCAAGGTGATCCCGACCGGCTGGCCTATATCGTCTTCACCTCCGGCTCCTCCGGGCGGCCCAAGGCAGTGGGCCACGCCCATCGCGCCATCCGGGCGCGGCGCATGATGTGGCATGGCTGGTACGGCCTGCGGCCCGACGACCGGGTGCTGCATGCGGGCGCGTTCAACTGGACCTTCACACTGGGAACCGGCCTGCTGGATCCGTGGTCCATCGGGGCCACGGCCCTGATCCCGGCCTCGGGCACGTCGCCCGAAACCCTGCCGCTCCTGCTCAAGCGTCATGATGCGACCATCTTTGCCGCCGTGCCCGGTGTCTTTCGCAAGCTCCTGTCCGGGGACCGTCCCCTGCATCTGCCGAAACTGCGCCATGGGCTCAGCGCCGGTGAAAAGCTGCCCGACGCGATCCGCGCGGCCTGGACGGCGGCCACGGGCACCGCGATCCACGAGGCGCTTGGCATGTCGGAATGTTCCACCTTCATCTCGGGCAGCCCCGCCCGGCCCGCGCCGCCCGGGACACTCGGCTTTGCGCAACCCGGTCGGCGGCTTGGCGTGCTGGACGCCGACCACAAGCCGGTCACCACAGGTGAGATCGGCACGCTGGCGATCCACCGCAGCGATCCGGGCCTGACGCTGGGCTACCTGGAGGGTGCCGCGACCCCGATGCTGCCCCTTGCAGACGACTGGTTTCTGTCCGGTGACCTGGTGGCGCAAACGCCCGAAGGGGCCTTTACCTATCACGGGCGGCGCGACGATCTCTTGACCACCGGCGGATTTCGCATTTCCCCGCTCGAAATCGAATCCGCCTTCCAGGGCGCGCCGGGTGTCGCGGACTGCGCGGCTGGGGCTGTCGCGGTCAAGGCCGATACCGAGGTCCTCGTGCTTGCCTATTCGGGTGCGGCCGATGCAAGCGCACTGCGCGCTCTGGCCGAGACGCATCTGGCCCGCTACAAGCAACCCCGGCGCTATATCCACCTCGACGCGCTTCCCCGCTCCGCCAATGGCAAGCTGGACCGCCGCGCGCTTGCCCGCATCTTGAAGGACCTGCCATGATCAAGCTCGACATCATCTCGGACCCGATCTGCCCCTGGTGTTATATCGGCTGGACCAACCTGACCCGTGCGCTCGAACAACGCCCCGATCACCCCTTCGCGATCGAATGGCATCCGTTTCAGCTGAACCCCGACATGCCGGCCGATGGCGTCGACCGGCGCGAATACCTCGAACTGAAATTCGGTGGCAAGGAGGGCGCGATGCGCGCCTATGCGCCGGTCGTGGAAAGCGGGGACAAAGCCGGGCTGACCCTGAACCTCGACAAGATCGCGCGCACCCCAAGCACCCTGAACGCCCACCGCCTGATCCACTGGGCCGGTATCGAAGGCCGCCAGACCCCGGTCGTGGCCGCCCTGTTCCGGGCCTATTTCGTGGATGGCAGGGATATCGGCGATCCAGATGTGCTGTGCGATGTCGCAGACGGCGTGGGGATGGACCGGGCGATGACCGCGCAGCTTTTGGCCGGTGACGCGGACGCGGCAGATATCCAGACCCGCGACCGTCATGCCCGGTCGCGCGGGGTGCAGGGCGTGCCATGCTTCATCGTCGCCAATCAACACGCCCTTTCGGGGGCGCAACCCGCCGAGACGTGGCTGCAGGTGATCGACGACATCACGGCCCAGATCGCCGCCGCACCATGAGATCCGGCCAATGACCGGCCAGGCGACCACGCGCGCGCCCGCCCACGCGCGCCGCCTGTCGCGTGGGGAATTCATCGCGCTAATGGGCATGATCTTTGCAACGGTGGCGTTTTCCATCGACGCAATGCTGCCCGCCCTGCCCGAT